>ERZ773190.384-NODE-384-length-52938-cov-5.655163_pt1 | contig 52938 bp, 37 predicted proteins | sample MGYA00511111_ERZ773190 | MGnify/ENA primary metagenome ERZ773190 (study PRJEB29015, sample SAMEA2737777) | human gut metagenome | biome: human gut; feature: human-associated habitat; material: faeces | place: China | collected 2012 ... | reverse complement strand
TCGGACACGGAGCCGGAATCAAGTTCCGAAACATACGAATCAAGGAGCTGCCCGCGGCGAAGACCAAAAAATAGCCCTGACCCTCTGAAAGCGAACCCGCCCGAAATTCGGGCGGGTTTTTGCGAACAGCAGGCCCGAATATCGCAAAAATTGTGTTATATTTGCAAAAAATAGGCCGGAGCGCAGCCTCCGCGCCGCCGAGTTCAGAATAAAAACCTAAAAGAAAAAACCATGCTTATCCCTTGTGCAATCGGTTACGGGCAGATCATCGTAATCGTATTGGTAGTCATCCTGCTCTTCGGAGGCAAGAAAATCCCCGAACTGATGCGCGGACTGGGCCGCGGCGTCAAAGAATTCAAGGATGCCGTCAACAAAGACTATACGGCCGAAGACAACAAACCCGGAGACAAATCCGACTCCGGAAAGACCGAGTAATCACACCTGTTCCGCGGCGGCAAACAAATGAACATGAAAAAAAAGGATCCGGAGTCGACGGAGATGACTTTTTTCGAGCACATCGACGCCCTGCGCCCGCATCTGGTGCGAGGGGTGATGGCAATCGGAGTCATCGGACTGGTGGCCTTCTTCTGCAAGAGTTTCATTATCGACACGGTGCTGTTCGGGCCACAAAGCCCGGACTTCCCCACCAACCGCATGCTGACATGGGTGGGCGCCCAGTGGGCGCATATGGCCGAATGGCTCAACAGCGTGCTCGGCACGTCGTTCGACACCGATCCGGAGACCTTCCGCATCGCCAACGACCGTTTCTCGATCATCAACACCTCGCTGTCCGGGCAGTTCAACCTCCACATGAAGATCTCGCTCCTGACGGGACTGGCAATGGCCATGCCCTACACGCTGTGGGAGTTCTGGCGCTTCGTACGCCCGGCGCTCACGCCGAAGGAGATTCAGGGAACCCACCTGTTCGTATTCTGGGTGTCGCTCTGTTTCTTCGGAGGGCTGCTGTTCGGTTATTTCGTCATGGCGCCGCTGTCGATCAACTTCTTCGCCAACTACCAGGCCAGCGAGTTCATCACCAACATGTTCGACATCAGCGACTACCTGACCACCGTCATCATCGTCTCGATAGCCTGCGCCTTCATGTTCGAACTGCCGCTGCTGATCTACTTCCTGACCCGCATGGGGCTGGTTTCGGCCGGATTCCTCCGCAAATACCGACGCCATGCGTTCGTCATACTGCTCGTCGTCGCGGCAATCATAACCCCGCCCGACATATTCAGCCTCATTCTGGTGATCCTGCCGCTATACGGACTGTATGAATTGAGCATCAAACTCGCGGAGCGGACCGAGCGCAAACACGCCGCCGAAGAGGAACAAACGACGGAAACGACGGAATAGCAGAAGACATATGGAGCGAACAAGCGAAACGAAGCCCGTCACGATCGTAGCCATCGGGGCGGGCAACCGTACCAACAAATACCTCGAATACGCGATCCGGAATCCCGACCGGCTGAAACTGGTCGGCGTAGCGGAACTCAACGACATCCGCCGCCACGCAATCGCCTCCAAATTCGGACTGAAGCCCGAAGAGTGCTTCGCCGACTACGAACGCTTTTTCGAAAACCCCGTCCCGGCCGACGCCATCCTGATCGGAACGCCCGAGAACATGCACTTCGAGCCTTGCATGAAGGCCATCGAGGCGGGTTATAACGTCCTGCTCGAAAAACCGATCGCGCAGTCGCTGCCCGAATGCTGCCGCATCGCCGAAGCGGCGCGGCGCAAAGGGGTCATCGTCGGCGTCTGCCACGTCCTGCGATACCATCCCTATTTCATCAAGATCAAGGAGATCGTCGACTCGGGCCAGCTGGGAGAGATCATATCGATCAGCCACCTCGCAGCCGTGGGGCTCGACCGAACCACACACGGATTCGTCCGCGGCATGTGGCGCCGCGAGGAGATCACCAACCCGATGCTGATTTCGAAATGCTGCCACGACATCGACTTCCTGCTGTGGCTCACCGAGGCGCGCTGCCGCAAACTATCGTCGTTCGGGTCCCTGCGCTGGTTCCGGGCCGAAAACGCCCCGAAGGGAAGCACGCCCCGGTGCATCGACTGCCCGCTGGAAAAGGAGTGCCCCTACTCGGCAGTGGACCTCTACTATAACCGGCGCGACTGGATTTCGAATTTCGACGTCCCGGAAGGCGCGACGCTCGACGAGGTCATACTCCGACAGTTGCGCACGGGCGATTACGGCCGATGCGTGTTCCGCTGCGACAACGACGTGGTGGACCACCAGATCGTATCCATGGAAATGGAAAACGACGTCACGATCTCCTTCTCGATGGATGCCTTCACCCTCGGCGACCAGCGAGAGACACACATACGGCTGACTCACGGCGAAATCGACGGTGACGAACGCATCCTGCGCGTGCGCCGATTCCGGGGCGGGGAAGAGCAGGTCTACGACTTCTCCGGCATACTCGGCAAGCCGTTCCACGCCGGAGCCGACCTAAATCTGGTCGAGGATTTCGTCGACACGATCAGCCGCAGGGAGCACCGCTTCCGCACATCAATCGGAAAATCGGTCGAAAGCCACCGGATATGCTTCGAAGCCGAGCGAAGCAGGCTATCCGGACAGACCGTAATTCTCGACCAAACGCGCTGATCGCCCCGGGCACAAACAAGCAGGCTGCAACCTCTCGGTTGCAGCCTGCTTGTTTGTCAGCGTCATTCGACCGCCAGCTCCCGGTCGATCCGGTCGGCCATGTAGCGGCAGAAACTGCGCGTATCGGCCAAGGGAGCCGACGCAGCGCCCCGCCGGTACATCGCCTTCATGTCGAGCAGCAGTCCGTAGAACAGATGCTCCCGGAAGGCGGGAATCACCCGCGGCGTCCGGTAGCCGTAGGCGGCGCCCTGCACCTCGCCGGCGCCCAACGGCGTGAAATCGTCGGCCCGGCGCTCCGCCGGCATGTCCGGAAGCGCCCCGGCGTCAGTCGCCGGGAACAGATCGCCGCCGTCGGACAGCGAACCGGACCCGTCAAACAGCGCGAAGGCGCTTCCCGAACCCGACGAAGGCTTATCTTTGACGTTGGCCGCGGCGACGGTCGATTTGAGCAGCGACTGTTGCAGATTACGGACATGGTCCGTCAGCGGTTCGCGCGAACGGAGCCGCTCCTCGAACCACGCCACGAGGTCCTTCGCCATGAGGTCGGCCGTATAAGGATCGTCGGCCTTCGAAGCCGCGAGGCCCAGCGTTCCGAGCTTTTCAAGAAGCGTGCGCGCAATCCGGCGCTGGAGGTATTCGCATGCCTGCACGCGGTTGTAAACGTTCTTCGACACCCCCTGCCGGTCGATCCAGCCGAGGTCGGCGGTCAGGGCGAGCGCCTCGCGCAGGGCGCGTCGCTGCACTTCGCGCGGCACGGCCGTGCAGGCGGGCCGGGCCGTTCCCTCGTAGACCGGATTCATATAGACGCCCCCGATGTAGCGCATCAGCTGCAAGGCGAGGGAGTTGACGCGCAGAACCATCTCCGTGAGCAGCTCCTCGCGGAACTTGTAGTCGCCGTCGCGGCCCGAAAGCCACCCGTCGCCGTGCTCGGCGACATATTTCAGATTGGCCGATTGCAGCGCCACGCTCCGGAACAGGTCGTCGCCCAGGTCTCCGGCCCCCACGCGGGGATCGTAAGTCCCGGAGGCGTACTGCGCGAAGAAACAGCGGGGGTCTCCCTCCTTCGAGGCGAGCAGGCGGCGCAGCTCCGGAACCTCGTCGTGCGGCGTCACAGCCCCCGGAACGGGCTTGTAGAGCCACTCGACGGCCAGGTAATCGTAAGGACCCAGCGCATCGGCCACGAGCTTCACACCGCGCTCCCTGTCGCCCGGCTGCGCGACGATGTTGTAGAACACGTCGTCGGTGATCGACGCCGCCAGGCCGTTTTCCCGCGTAAACGACGGCGAACGGAGCGAGTCGGTCAGATAGGCCGACGAGGCGGCGTAGTTGGGCATCACGCCGAAAGCCGAGGCCGCACGGCGGGCCACCATGGCCGTTAGGGCGTCGGCGATCTGACGCGCCGAAGGCTGCGTGGTGCGCGCCTCGGGGTCGGCGGCCGACAACGTCAGGAGCAGCTTCTTCTGAATGGCGGCCGTGAAATTGAAGGGCACGAAGATGTCGGTCCCGAGGATTTCACCGCTGCGCGGATCGACCCACGAGGCGGTGTAGAGTTCCGAATTGGAGGTTCCCGTGCGCCGCACGCAGTTGTTATAGAGGCTGTTGTCGTTGAAAGCCGGATCAGCCGGAAAAGGCTCTACCCGCACGACATCCTTGCAGCCGATCTTCGCGAAGGCATCGTTCCACAGCAGAAGCCCCCGCTCGACGGCGGCATAGGCCGAAGCGTCGAAAGCCGTGTCGACGTAAAACACCACGGGACGCACCTTCCCCGCGCTGTCGAGGATCGAACGGCGGCAGACGTAATAATCGGTTTTGGCCTCCTGCTCCCGGTCCGAGAAGCGTTTGAACGCCTTGGCCGCCAGCCCGAGCCGCTGGTCGCAGAGCCGCATCCGCCGTTCGGGATCGCCCAGCACGCGGAGCGTGCGGCGGGCGACGATCGACTGGGGCTTGTCTTTCCACAGGTCGAGCAGGCCGAGGAAGCTGACCGTCGTGCCGTAGGAAAGCTCTCCCACCACCGAAACGCACCCTTTTCCGCCCGTCACGCCGGTCAGCATCGAACGGTCCTTCTTGTAATCGGCCTTGGCCGTCATCCAGCCGCCGTAGGTGTTGCCGCCCTCGGGGTCGATCGGACGCAGGCGTTTGACGTCCCCGACGAAAAGCGCCGTGACGTCGACGACGGACGATTTCCCGTCGGGCGTGCGGGCCTTCACGGCATACGAGGCCACGATCGGACCGATGTTGCTCCGCCCGACGGCCTCACGCATCGCCGGGCTGCCGTCGACGATCACCACCGGAGCGAACTCCCGCATGCAGAGGAGCGTGTCGCTCTTCCCGCGGCCGAACTCGACCATGTAGGGCGGCACGGGCTGCTGGTGGGCCAGTCCGTCGCCGGGATCGCCCGTCCACTCGATCGTCGTGGTGATCATCAGCCCCCGGCCGAGCAGCGAATCGGGGAGTTCGAGGTAGAGTTTGTCCGCAGTCAGGTGCAGGGTCAGCCCGCCGCCGCGGACAGTCTCCACCCGCTTGTCCTTGAACAGTTTCTCGTAGGGAGTCGCCTTGGCGGCGGTATCGGCCTCCTGCTTCTTTTTCTTGTCGCGCTTCCTGTCCCCGGCTCCGGCTTCCACGGCGGCCGAACCGGCCGCCCGGACGGGCCGAGACGCCGCCGGCAGCAGCAAGATTCCCGCCAGCAGCGGAAGGAAAGCTATTTTAAACAGTTTCATCATGGTCCGGAAGATTTATTTTTTCAACGCTTTCTCGATGTTGCGCAGCAACAACTCGTAGTGCAGGCGCGCTTCGCCCGTCGCCGAAGCGCTCTTCGTGCGGAGCATCGCACGCAGTTTGAGCAGCGCGGCATAATCCCCGGCCTCGGTGTTGCGCGGGTCGTAGTAGTTCAGGCGCGGAGAGCCGTAGCCCAGCAGCGGCGCGGTGTCGACGCGGTGCGCGGCGGAGAAGGTTTCGAAGGGGTCGTGGCCGCAGCGTTCCCCGCAGGCGGTGAGCGCCGCGGTGCGGGCCGCATGCTCCCCAAGGAAGGCGGGAACGGGCATCAGTCCCTCGTCGGAGACCAGCTTCTTCTCCTCCCGCGCCCCCGTCCCGGTGTATTTCAGCCCGGCCGAAAGGCTGAGACTGCGGACGTATTCGCGCTGGAGCATCATCTCCAGTGCATCGGGCGTGCGGCCCTTCAGCGTCGAAGCCCACACGAATTCATAGACATCCCTGCGGCACTCCTCGGGCGTGTAGGCCTCCTTTTCGGCCAGCGCGGCGCTCAAAGCCACACGCGCCGGGGCGGCCACGACGACCGACACCAGCGAAGCCATGATCGACTCGGCGGGCGAACCCATCAGCGGCATGTCGCGGATCAGTTCGGCGTTGTCCAGCCACTTCATGTCCTTGAGCTGCGCGAGACAGAACAGCAGGGCTTCGCGCTGGCGTTCGCGCGGCACGCTGCGGTAGGCTTCCACGGGGTCGCCCTCCATCTTCTCGGCGAAGTAGATGCCGCCGACGTTGGCCAGCACGTGGTTCAGGTAGCGGATATACTGCGTGAGCACCTCGTCGTAGAGGGTGCGCCGCTGGGAGAAATCGGGGTCCTGGGCGCTGATCCAGGCGTTCATGTTGCCGAGAATGTATTTCAGATTGGCGATGCCGTAGCCCGAGGCCTTCACGGCGTCGTCGCCCAGATCCTCCGACTGCGAACGGGGATCGATCGAGCGGCTGAACTGCTGCTTGCCGAAACGGTAGACCGAATCGGCGGCGGCCCCGGTTATCCATTTCGAAGTGACGGCATATTCGTCGGCAGCCGTCGCAGCGTCGGGCACGGGCGTGTAGAGCCATTTCACGGCATAGTAGTCGTAGAGGCCGAAACGCGGCGGGGTGAGCTTCACGCCGCGCTCCCTATCCCCGGGCCGGGCCACGTAGTTGAAGCGAGCGTAGTCCATGATCGAGGTGGTCGTGCCGTACTTCTGCGTGAACGACGGCGAGCGGAGCGAATCGACAGGAATCACCGCCGAGGCGCTCATGTTGTGCATGTAACCCAGGCAATGGCCGACCTCGTGGGCCACGACGTAGCGCAGTCCGTCGCCGATCACCTCCTCGGGAATCGTCACGGCGCGCACGCGCTCGTCGGCCTGCGCCGTCTGGACGAACAGCCAGTTGTTCAGCAGTTTCATCACGTCGTGGTAGACATAGACCGAAGCGTTGAGTATCTCGCCGCTGCGCGGATCGACCCACGAAGGCCCCATGGCGTTGGCGATGGCGATCGGCGCGTAGCGAATGCACGAATACTTGATGTTGTCGGGATCGAATTCGGGATCGTCCTTCGGATAGGGCTTTGCGGCGATGGCGTTTTTAAATCCGATGCGCCCGAAAGGCTCGTTCCACTGGTCGACGGCCTCGAAAATATGCTTTTTCCACATCTCCGGGAATCCGTCGTCGACGTAGAAAACGATCTGTTTCTTCGGCGCGACCCGCTCGCCGCGCTTCCAGGCATCCATATCCGACGGCTCCAGCCGCCAGCGGTGGGCGTAGTAGATCACCTTGGCGCGCTGCTCGCGCTCGCTGAAAAGCACCTTGCCGGTCGGGAACACCGACATGCGGCTGTCGGTGATGCGCGGACGGTAAGGCTCGCGGGGCAGCAGCACCAGCGAACGGGTCATCACGGCCGTCAGCGGCTGGTCCTTGACCAGCGTCGTGCGGCCGCGGGTGAGCGTGAAAATATAGCTCAACGTACTGCGCACCACCACATTGTCGCTGAAAGCCTTGATTTCGCCCAGCATCGAACGCTCCTTCTGGAAGGTCTTCTTCAGCTCGAAAGCCGTATAAAGTCCGTACTTCGAGAAGGGCGACATCTCCTCCACGTCGGCCACGAACAGGTCCGTGACGTTGACCACCACGGCCGTGCTGTCCCGGTTCCAGGCCTCGATCTTGTAATTGCGCAGGATGGGATCGGCCGTGTTCCGCTTCACCGCCTCGGCCAGCGCGCGGGAAGCCCCCGTCTCGTCGGTGATGTTCTCGCAGTTGACCGTACGCAGCTGGACCGAACGGTCGTTGCGCGTGAAAACCACGTGCAGCGGATAGTCCGACTTGGAGCCGGTCGTCGCCGCAGCGTTGTCCGAAACCTCCGAAATGGTCGATCCGAGCAGCATTTCGCGCCCGAAAAGCGAATCGGGAATCTCGAAATAGAGCTTCCCCTTGACGTCGTGCAGGCGGAACATGCCGTCGGCCACCGTATGTTTCTCCTTGAAGAGTTTGTCGTAATCGCTTTCCTTCGGTTTTTCGGCCGAACTCTCCGCCTTCTTCGAAGCGGAGGATTTGGGCTTCTTCGCCGTCGCCGTCGCCGCCGTGAGGCAGAGCAACAGCACCAATAGTTTTCGGATCATCTGCTGAAATTTAGAATTGTGTTCGAGGTTCTTTTCGTCCCGGTTCCTGCGCCCGTTCCATAATAAAGAGGGAATTTTGCCGAAAACGACATACACGAAGGCCGAAAAAAATGGGCCGCGTCGTGTGACGCGGCCCGCTCATCCCTGATTTTCAGCGGATCAGTACATATACTCGGTTTTGGATGGGTTGCCTCCCTGCTGCGACCACGACGCGGCGCAGCCCTCGGCCGCACCCTTCACCGCGAAGACGGTGGGCTTGTCATCCTTCATGCCGTTGACGTAGATCGTGCCGTCGTAGGAGATCGTCGGCGACGAACGCAGCTCGTCGGCCAGCTTGATCTCCGCCACGCGCGAGCCGTCCTCCGGGCGGAGTTTCACCAGTTTGCCCGTAGTCCGGTCGTTGTAATAGACGAAACCCTGATCGTCGACGGCCGGAACGCCGTTGATGTCGCCGTCGGCGGCGTGCTCCCAGCGTTTCACGCCCTGCGCGGAGATGGCCGTGACGTGGGCCGCCACGCTGCCGGTCTTCTGCGTCGCGGCGTAGACCGTGCCGTCCTCGCCCAGCGCCACGCCCATGCCCGACTGGGCGCAATCGCCCTTGACGGGACAGTACCAGTCCGGTTCGGGCGTCTGCCCGTAGACGGTCTTTGCCGGATCATAACAGTAGACGACACCCCCGCCCAGACTCTTGTCCGCACGCACGCCCTGGTTCTGGAACAGAATGTAGACCTTGCCGCCGGGACCCGACGCAGGCTGCGTGCCGTTCGGCGCCTCGCACGTAGCATCCTTGCCGCTGCCGCCGTAGTTGTGCTCGCGGCCGTTCGACTTCACGCAGGAGAATTTCCACTTGCCCGCGCCGTCGGGGAAGAAGACGCGCATGCCGTGACTGCCGCCCGTACCGGCGATCACCATGCCGTTTTTGAGCGGCAGCACGCCGCCGTAGGAGCCGCCGTTGACGTGCCGCTCGTCCACCAGGTCGCCCGACGATTTGTCGTAGACCTGGAAATTCTGGTGCCCCGAAGGCACGTTGCGCGCCACAATGAAGAGGTATTTCTCGGTGACGGCCGGCGAAAGGAACCGGAAGCTGGTGTTCACGCCCGTATTCACATGCCAGACCTGCGAGCCGCCCCCGGCGCCGCCGCTGACGGCGTAGAACGCGCTGCCTCCCGCGTCCTTGTTCGGCTCGTTGAAGCCCGCCAGCGCGTAGACCGTACCGTCCTCGTCGACCGAAGGCGTCGGCGACTGCACCTTGATCGAACCGCTGTTGTTCTCGGCCGACGCACCGTCCTTGCCGATGTCGAAGGCCCAGAGACGCTCGCCGGCCTTCGTGAAGCAGACCAGCGAATAACCCGTCGAAGTCACATAGACATACTCGCCGTCGGGGCTGACCGCGGGCGACGTGCCGAACACATAGGCGTCCTTCGTGTCGTCGTAGGGGTACGACCAGAGCAGGTCGAGGCTGATGGCGCCGCGGCCCACGTCGATGGTCACCGTCTTGGTGTTCCTGCCTTTCTTGTTGTCGGTCACGGTCAGCGAGACCTCCGTAGCCCCCTGCGCCGCGAAGGTGAATTCGGGGTTCTGCTTGTCGGAGGTCGTGGTTCCGAATTTCCACTCCCAGGCCACCACCTCGCCGTCCTCGTCGGTCGAACGGTCGGTGAACTGCACCGGTTCGCCCGCCACGACCTTCTCGGGCGACCACGTGAAGTCGGCCACGGGCCGGATGTTGTTGTCCACGACCCGAATGGTCTTCTCGAACGACGACTTCTTCGCCCCGCGGTCGGAGGTAACGGTCAGCTTGATGACATACTCTCCGGCCTGATCGTAGGAGATGTTCTCCGGAGTGGTTTCGTAGGAGACGACGCCCTTGCCCAGCTCCCATTTGCAGATGGCGATCAGGGCGTTTTCGGCCGTCGAAGTGTTGGTGAGCACCACCGGATCGCCCACATCGTAGGACTCCTTGTCGGTGGTGAACGAGGCGTGGACCGCCACTTCCTCGTCCGGCTGGCAGGAGACGGCCCCCATAAGGGCGAAAGCGGCCAGCATATAGATAAATCGTTTCATTTCAATCGGTTTTGAGCTTTGGTTGCAGGATTACTTGAACTCTAACACGGCCGCGATGGGATAGTGGTCCGAAATGTAGGGGACCTTCTCGTAACGCTGGTCGACGGTGGCGAAGCGCAGGGGCGTGAAGCCCGAGCTGAAGATGTGGTCGATGCGCGGGTAGTTGGTCGCCCCGCCGAAGTTGTTGAACGACGCCTTGTTGTCGGTCACGGGAGCGGTCGTGCGCGCGTCGGCCATGAACTTCTTCACGCCGTCGAAAATCGGGCTGTCGAGCATCTTGTTGAAGTCGGCGGTCAGCACCGTCGGCTGGTTGTCGGGGTTGAGCGACCGGATCTTCGCCTCGATCAGCTCCATCGACTTCTGGGCCGCCACCTGCCCCACATGGTCGATGTGAGTGTTGACGTAGAAGAACTTGCGGCCCGACTTGTAGTGGGTGAACAAGGCCCACGTGGCCGTGCGGTAGGTCGAGGCGTCCCAGCCGACCGACGGGACGTCGGGGGTGTCGGAGAGCCAGAAGGTCCCCCACTTTTCGAGCTTCACGGCATCGGCGAGATAGTAGATGGCCATGAACTCACCGGCATTCTGGCCGTCGGTGCGGCCCACGCCGACACTCTTGTAGCCCGCGCAGTTCTCGTCCATGTAGGTCTTCTGGTCGAGCCGCGCCTCCTGCACGCCGAGCACCGTCGGCTGCTGGTCGGCGAACATCGCCGGAACGGCCTTTTTGCGGTTGTCCCAACTGTTCGCACCGTCGTCGCCCGAGCTGTAACGCACATTGAACGACATGACTTTCAGCTGATTGTCCTCAAGTCCGGGATTGACCGGCTCCTCCGGTTCGTCGCCGGGCTGGGGTTTGTAGAATTCCGAGTAATCGGGCTTCGGATCGCTGCACCCGGCGGCGAAAACGAAGGCGAAACTCAACGAAAAAGTCAGTAAATAACGGAATATTCTCATGGTCTTGCTTTTTATTTATTCGTTGTCCCACTCGGGGTTCTGCGAGATCGTATAGCCCGCGTTCCTGTAATCGCGGATCACCTTGGCGGGAATCGGATAGAGGTACTGGCGCCCGTCGGGATACCAGTAGCGGTCGCCCGCACCGGTCTTGTAGACCAGATCGTAACCCGACACGGGATTCGCCTCGGCATAAAGCCCCACGCCGTCCTGATTGACGCGGACGGCGATGTTCTTGTAGGCCGCCGGAGCCGACGCAACCTCGCCTTCGGTGAAGTAGTAGTCGTTCACGCCGTCGCCGTTGACATCGACGGGCTGCTCCAACCCGGGGATGTGAATGCCGCTCCACCGCAGGGTCTCCATCAGCGATCCGCACTTCCAGCGGCGCAGGTCGTCGAAGCGCATGCCTTCGGCGACGAGTTCGATGGCCCGCTCGCGGCGGATTTCGAGCAGCACGGGGCTGGTCACGTCCGGATAAAAGGTGCGTTGCAGGTAGCTGTCGACGGTCGTGGGCAGCGTCTCCGTGCCGCCCGTGATACCCGCGCGCTTACGCAGCGCACCGACCGTGAGCGCCCATTCGGAGTCGGTGAGCACCCCCAGTTCGGCCTGCGCCTCGGCGTAGTTGAGCAGCACCTCGGCATAGCGGATCAGCGGAATGCTGTTGATGTTCTTCGCACCGCCGTCGTACTTCGATTCGTCGAGCGTGTACTTGATCACCTGGTAGCCCGTGAGCGAAAGGTTTTTGATGTCGGCGACCGCCGTCTTGCCGTCCCACAGGAAGTTGCGGCCGCGCACGGTCTGCTCCAGGCGCAGGTCGCGCCCCTCCATCTCCTCGGCGAAGGATTTCACGGCGTAGTCGGCGGCGGCGGTGAAGGGCGTGCCGTCCTGCTTGAGGTAGGTGTGGACGAACGAGCGGACGAGGCTCCAGCACAGTCCGTACGAGCGGGCGTTGAACCACCAGTTCTGCTCGCCGAAGATGCCGGATTTCTCGTTGGCGCAGACGGCGAGGATCACCTCCTGCGTCAGCGGCGTCTCGCTGTAAAACAGGTCGCGATAGGCGCCCTTCTTGCCCGCGGCGGTGTTGAGCGAGCAGCCGCTGTTGTCGATCACCAGCTTGGCGGCCTTGGCGGCCTCGCGATACAGCTCCTCGGGGGTTATCTCAAGCCCCGTGAGGTTGTGGTAACGGCGGTAAGCCGCTTCGAAGAGGCAGACGCGCGACTTGAGCGCGGCGGCGGCCCAGCGCGTGAGCGTCGCGCTGCCGGTCGACGAGGTGGCCTGGATGTGCTCGTAGGCGAAATCGAGGTCGGCGATCAGGTTGCGGATGATCACGTCGCGGCTGTCGCGGTCCTTGTACATCACGTCGTTCTGGTAGGACTGGATGTCGTTGGGGAACCAGGGAACTTCGCCGTAGGTGGTCAGCTTGTCGTAGTAGAACCACGCACGGAACCAGCGGGCGATGCCCAGGTAGTTGTCGCGCGTCTCGGCTTCGACGGTGCAGTATTTCGGGTCGTTGCAGCCGTCGATGAAGTAGTTCACGTTCTTGAGCGCGCCCCAGCTCCAGCTGGTCGCCGTCTCGGTGTTGTAGGCCCCCTGCTTGATGAAGGTGTCGGTGTTGCTGACGGCCCCCACGTCGCACATCTTGTCCTGCATGAAGCCGTTCTTGAGCGTCGGCAGGGCCTTGTAAAACGAATTGGAGTAGAGTTCGAGACCCGATTTCGATCCGAAGATCATCGACTTGTCGGCTTTCACCTGCACGTTCTCCGTCAGGTCGCACGACGTGGCGAACGCAACGCAGCCCACGAGCAGACTCCATATATAGGTTGATCTTTTCATAGCACGTAAACAGTTTAATAGGTGATCGAGATGCCGAAGCTGAAGCTGCGCATCACGGGATAGTTATGTCCGTCGCCCTTGCTGTTGGAAATATCCGAGTCGGATTTCTTGCTGGCCACCGTCACGTCGAAATCCTTCGTGTGGCGGTAGAGCGGCGACCAGCTCCAGAGGTTCTCGCCCGAGAAGTAGACCGAGACCTTCGAAAGACCGATCTTCGAGATCCACCGCTTGGGCAGCTCGTAGCCGAACTGAAGATTCTTCAGCCGGATGTACGACACGTCCTGCAGGTAGCGCGTATTGACGTTGACCGTATTGGCGTTCATCGGGCCGTAGTAGCCCACGTAGCGCGGCAGGTAGGCGTTCGGACGCTCCTCGGTCCAGTAGTTTTGCAGATGCCACGTCGGAACCTGGTTGTAGGGACGGTTGTACATGCCCCAGAAAAGGCTCTCGTCGCTGGGGAACCACTGCTGTCTGCCCACGCCGTCGAACAGCGCCGAGAGGAAGAAACCGTTCCAGTCGGCATTGAGCGAAATGGTGTAGAGGTAGCGCGGCTCGGAGTTGCCGATGATCTTCCGGTCGCCCGGATCGTCGACCGTGCTGCTGCCGCGGTCGATGGCGTCGTTACCGTTCAGGTCCTCGAAGCGCATGTCGCCCGGATAGGTGATGTACTTCTCGGAGGTCTGCATGATGTCATTCTTGTAGCCCTTGCCGCCGAACGCCGCGTCGATTTCGGCCTGCGACTGGAACAGTCCGTTGCAGACGAAACCCCAGATCTCGCCCAGACGCTGCCCCTCGTAGTAATCGGAGAGCTTGCGCGAGGCGTTGTTATAGCGGTCGATTATGGAATAATAGTCGGCCAGCGTCGCCTTGATCCCGAAATTGAAGGGCTTGCCCGCCAGCTTGAACGAGTCGTTGTAGCTCAACGCGATTTCATAGCCGTAGGTGCTCATGTCGGCGTAGTTTCCCTTGGGGGCCGTCGCTCCGAAGGTGTCGGGAAGCGTCGGGCCGACGGTGTACATGTCCACCGTCTTGCGGATGTAGTAGTCGGCCGTGAGGTTCAGCCGTCCGTTCAGGAAACCGGCGTCCAGTCCCACGTCGAAGGTTTTGGAGGTCTCCCAGCCGATGTTGTCGGGAATCTGGCCCGGGAGGCTCGTGTAGCGCAGCTTGGCCTGACCGAAGAGGTAGCGGGCCGCGTCGCCCGAACCGGTTCCGAAGGTCGACAGGCCGAAGGTTTCGAGGTAGGTGTAGGGATCGACGTTGCTGTTGCCCAGCGCACCGTACGAGGCGCGCAGCTTGAGGTTCGAAACGGCCTTGGGGCTGACGTCCCAGAACTTCTCCTGCGAAACGCGCCAGGCGGCCGAAGCCGAGGGGAAGAAGCCCCATTGGGAGTTGTTCGGAAATTTCGACGAGCCGTCGTAGCGGCCGTTGACTTCGAGCAGGTAGCGGTCGTCGTAGGCGTAATTGAAGCGGAAGAAAGCGCCCACGTAACGCCAGCGGCTGCCGCCGGCGGTGATCGACATGACGTCGCCCAGCGCGAAGTTGATGTTGTCGGCGTCGGGCATCAGAAGACCGTTGCGCTCGGAGTAGGTCGACTTGTAGTCCTGCTGCTCGTAGTTGTAACCGGCCAGCGCCTTGAAATAGTGTTTCTCGGCGAAGGTGTCCTCGAACTCAGCGTAGGCGTTGGTGGCGATATAGGTCGTCAGTTGCAGCGACTCCTTCATCACGTCGTCGGTCTCGGGCGTGCCGAGGTAGACGATTTCGCCCTCGTAGGCGCTGTAAGGAATGGCCGTGGTCTTTTTGGTCTCGGTGTAGTCCTTGGTGCGGAACGAGAAGTCGCCCGTCAGGCGCAGGCGGTTCTCCAGCATCGTGACGTTGAGCGTGGTGGTGTTCTTGAGCGTCTTGGTCGTGCGGTCGAGCCAGTTGTTGCCCGTCACCAGGCCGCCGATGGCGTAGGCGCCCGACTTGGTGAGCGTACCGTCGGGATTGAAGATCGGCGACGAAGGGTGCCCCTGGTCGTTGAGCGAACGCCACAGCACGCCTCCGCCCTCCTTCGAATAACCCATCGGCTGACGGTAGTGGTCGTGCGTATAGTCGAAGTTATTGCTGATCTTCAGCCATTTGAACACCTGCGAGGAGACCTTCGAACGGAGGTTCATCGTGCGGTAGGTGTCGGGCGTGAAGTTGAACAGGCCGTTGTAGTCGTACAGACGCCCCGAAAGGTAGTGGCTGATCTTGCCGTTCGAACCGCTGACCGAGATGTTGTGCGTCTGGGCGATCACCGTATCCTTGTAAAGTGCGTCGTAGTAGTCCGTATTGCCGTAGTAGACATACTTGCCGTCGGGTTCGACCGTCGTTTCGAGCTTGTTGCCCGCGAGTTTGCGCTGGCGGAAGGTGTCGAGCCACGCACGCGAAAAGTCCTGCGAGTTGTTGAAGCCCGTCGGCTCGTTGAAGCGGTAGTTGTACCATGCGTCGTAGAAGAGGCGCGAATAGACGTAACCGTCGTCCACGACGTCGGGAATGGCCGTGGGCTGCTGGATGGAGACGTTGCCCGTGTAGTTGATCGTGAACTTGTCGGTGAGTTTGCCCGGGTCCTTGGTGGTGATGAGCACCACGCCGTAGGGTGCGCGCGAACCGTAGATGGCGGCCGAAGCTGCGTCCTTGAGCACCGAGACCGACTCGATGTCGTTGGGGTTGAGCATCGCGGGGTCGCCCTCGACGCCGTCGATCAGCACCAGAGCCGATCCGCCCGCGCCGATCGACGTCTTGCCGCGAATGTTGTACGACGCCGAGCGGTTGGGCTTGCCGTCGGCCAGCGAAATATTGAGGTTGGGCACGGCGCCCTGCAACATCTGCGTGACGTTGGCCACGGGACGGTTCTCCAGAAGTTCCGAGGAGACCTGGTCGACGGCGCCCGTCAGGTTGGCCTTCTTCTGCGTGCCGTAGCCCACGACCACCACCTCGTCGACGAGCGTGGCGTCCTCCTTCAGCTCCACGGTGACGAACGAACGGTTGCCGACCGGGATTTCGGCAGAGGCGTAGCCCAGCGCCGAGACTTGCAGCACGGCGCCGTCAGCCAGACCCTCGAACGAGAACGAGCCGTCGGTCCCGGAACTCACGCCGCGGGTGGTTCCCTTGACGATCACCGCGGCCCCGACAACGGGCTGGCCCGCGGCATCCCGGACGACGCCCTTAACGGATTGCGGCACAGCGGCACTCTGCCGGGGGGGGGAAAGGTAAATCTTGCCGTCGCGGATCTCGATTTCGACCTTGTCGTCCGCCAGCAGCTGTTTCAGCGCCGCACGCACGTCGACATCCGCGACGGCGATGCTGACGACCTTGTCGGGATTGACCGTCGGACGCGCGTAGTAGAACGTGTAGCCCGTCTGCTCGGTAATCCGCCCGAACACCTGTTCGAGCTTGGCATTCCGGAAATTCAACGTCACTTTCTGCGCCCGGGCCGTCAGGGCCGTCCCGGCTACACAAAGCAGCATCAGAAATAGTAGTCTGATTCGTTTCATACAGATTAGTTTAGGTAGTTGTTTACTAAAAAGCCCGTTTGCGCGCTTTTCACAGAATAGACACGCAAACGGGAAAAAACGATGAGCCGAAACTCTTTTTTTTATCTGAAACTTACCTTTATTTCTGTTTTGGTGCGTTCGAAACGCACCGGAGAGATCAGTTCCATTTCACGCAAAACATTATCCAGCAGCGTATTGTCGGTCGCAAAGGTGTAGGATATGGGGCGATCGGGCTGTCCGTCGGTTTCGAAGCGCACGTCGTACCACCGCGAAAGGGTTTCGAGCACCTCTGCAAGGGGCGTGTCGCGGAACGAGATCACGTCGTCCTTCCAGATCGAATAACGCATGGCGTCGGCGCCGCGGACGATCCGCCCCTCGCCCGAGCGCCGGTCGTAGAGCAGCTGTTCGGAGGGCGACAGTTCGAAACGACCGCCGCGGCGGTCGTCGAGCACCACGCGCCCCTCGTCGAGCGTTACGGCGACGATGTCATCGTCGCGGTAGGCCTTGACGTTGAACGACGTGCCGAGCACCTGGATCTCTCCGCCCTCGAACTCCACGACGAACGGCCGCCGGGGATTGTGGGTCACCTCGAAGTAGGCTTCGCCTTCGAGCCGGATGCGACGCTCGAAAAGCCCGAACTTCACGGGATAGTGGATTTTCGACTCGGAATTGAGGTGGGCGACCGTGCCGTCCTGAAACAGGCACTGCGTACGCCGCCCCCGGTCGACGACGAATTCGCCGTACTCCGCATCCGAAAAGATGCCCCCTACCTGACGGTCGAGACGCAGGGCGACGCCCAGCACCAGCGCGACGGGAATCACGACGGCGGCGACGCGAAAAAGAATGCGGCGCCGCCGGCCGCGCGTGAGGGCGGTTTTGATCCGCGCGAAGATGCGCTCCGAGGCGACCTCCTCCCGCTCATAGTCGCCGCAGGACTCCTGCCGGTCGAAGTCGCGGCCGATGTAGCGACTGGCCCATGCCTGGCCCGAATCGGTGGCGAGCCACTCGGCGACCGAAGCGGCCTCGGCGGCGGTGGCGCGGTTTTCGAGCGTCTTATGCAAAAGTTCTTCCGAAGGTCTGTTCATAAAAATAAAGTTTGCAGGATGAAGATAAGCAGGACGATATGGCCGAAACGGCTCTTCAGGAGTTTGACGCCCTCCTGGTAGTGCGAACGGACGGTGTTGACCGAAAGATTGAGCATTTCGGCGATCTCGGGATTCGAATAGCCCGCCTTGCGCAGGTACATGACCTGCCGCTTCTGGGTCGGAAGCCCCGCGATCACCGTATCGAGCTTCTGCAAAAGATCCTCGCGCTCGATCTGCGCGTCGAGCGGGTCCGAGGCCTCGGGGACGAGCTGCGCCAGGCGGTAGCTGTGCACCAGCTCGGTATTGCGGCTGCGCAGGTAATTGAGGATATAGTTGCGGGTCATCGTGTAGAGGTAGTTCCGCAGGCTCAGCATGACGGTCATCTCCTGCCGCCCGATCCAGAGTTTCACGAAGACGTGCTGCACGGCGTTCTCGGCCGCGGAACGGTCCTTCAGCATCTTCAGGGCCACGGCATAGAGTATCCGGTGATACTTCCCGTAAACCACCCGGAAAGCCTCCTCGCTCCCCTGCTTGATCCGCCGGAACAGTTCCCGATCCTCGTTTTCCTGAATGAAATCTTCGGTCATACCGGAAGCAAAGATAGCATTAATTTCAGATTTGCAACCTCCTGCCCCAAAAAACGAAAAAGCCGCAGCCCGAAAGCTGCGGCCCTGCCGGTCTGCGGATCAGCGGATTCCGTATTTCCGGAAAATCTTGCGCAGCTGCGGTTCGAGATGGCGGGTCATGTACATGAAACCCTGGTCGGAGGGGTGCGAACCGTCGACCGTCCCGAGGTGGTCCGTGCCGATCATCCCCCGGGAGTCGATGAAGTAGATGTTCCGGTCGTCCTTCATCAGCCGCCGGATGCCCGCTTCGGCGGCGGCGCGCTTGTCGGATTCGAATTTCCGCGCCTGGAGGTTGAAATTCACGGTCTCGCGGACCTCGGTCTGGATGAAGATCAGCGGCGTCGAGGGATGCGCCTTGCGGACGGTCGCCACGAAGGCGTCGAGCCGCTCCTCGATCTCCCCGGCACTCGGGTTGGAGAAGGCGTCGAAAACAAAGGCGTCGGCCTCCATCTCGGCCAGCATCCGCGCGAATTCGGGTTGCAGCTTGCATTGCCCGCTGTAACCGAGATTCAGGAAATCGAGTCCCATCCGGCGGGCCAGCCGCGCCGTCCAGGTCATGCCGGGACGCCCGGCCGAAGCGCCGTGGGTGATGCTCGACCCGAGCACCACGATCCGGTGGCGGAAGGGGTTCGGAACGGCCTCGATGCGGCTGTCGCCGTCGATGCCCAGTTCCAGCGAAAGCACCTCGTCCCACAGGGGCAGGTAGACCAGACAGGTCTTTTCGCCCTCGTCCATATACTCGACCAGCGCGCTGTCGTGGTTGTCGCCCTTGGGCCAGCCGAAACCGGCGTAGACCCACTGCCCGTCGCGCTCGATGTAGAGATCGAGACCCTTGCGGGCGATGGCGGTCATGTTGTGGCCCAATCCGTATCCGCCGGTTTTCCACCGGGCGCGGATCGTCCGGCTGTCGGTGCGGAAAACGACGGCCAGTCCGGTGGAGAAGGCCGAGTAGTTCTTCACGGGCTGCCAGAGTTCGTAACGGGCGGTGTCGACCCGCTGGAACAGTTTGGGAGTGGGCATGCTCTTGCCGATGACGGTCAGCGTCGCGGCATCGACGTAACGGAGCGGTTGCTTCTCCTGCGCACCGGCGGCGTTCAGCGTCAGCAGCAGCACGGGCAGCGCGAGGCTGCGGAAAACGAGGGAAAGGTTCTTCATGGTATCGGAATTTGGTTGTATCCGGGTTTGTCGGCCGTCCGGCGGATTCAGAGTTTGTAGAGCGCGTAAACGGGATTGTGGTCCGAGAGGAACGGAACGCCGTAACGCCCGGAATCGACAAGGGTCCGGTAGGCCAGCGCACGGGCGTTGCGGGCGAAAATGAAGTCGATCCACAGCGAACGCTTGCCGAAGTCGTTGAACGTCGGCAGTTCGTCGGTCACCGGGGCCGCATGGCGCGCCGACTGCATCCACGCCTTCAGCGGGTCGAGCAGGGCGTTGTCGTAGGTCGTATTCAGGTCTCCCGAGAGAAAGACGGCGGCCTTCTCACCGGCGATCCGCTTCATCCGGGCGACCATCATCCGGGCCGATTCGGCGCGGGCCTGCTTGCCGATATGATCGAAATGGGTGTCGAAATAGAAGAACTCCTTTCCGGTTTTCCGGTCCTTGAGCTGCACCCACACCGTGACGCGGCGGCACATGGCGTCCCAGCCCCGCGAAGGGCATTCGGGCGTGGGGCTGATCCAGAAAAACCCGCTGTCGAGCAGGATGTATTTCGAACGGCGGTACATGATCATCAGATGCTCGCCGCCGTCGGGTTTCTTCTCGATGTCGGTCGCGGCGTCGCGCCCCATGTCGACCTCGGCGTATTCGGGGAGGTTCACCTTCAGATAGTCGATCTGCGGCCGGTGCGGCTCCTGGAAGCCGATGACGTCGGGCGATTCCGCACGGATCATCTCCAGACAGGCGGCGCGCCGCGCAACCCAGCCGTTGTCGCCGTCGGCGCCGGGCTTGTAATAGCGGATGTTGAACGACATCAGTTTCAGGTCGGCCTTCGCAGCGGCGGCGGCCAGCGCCTTGTCGTCCTGCGCCCGCAGGGGCAGCGCAAGGCCGAGAAGCGCAACAAAAAGCAGTAGTTTTTTCATCATGGACAAAGGTGCCAACACGCCGGACGCAGCCGAAACCGGACAGCCCGGCAGAACGCTCCGACAAATAAAAAATATCATTACAGCACCAAAGATAATTCAAAAAAAGCAAAAAAAGCAAACCGGACCCTGCTTTTTTATACGGATTACGGGCCGCAGACCACTGTAACAGGCAGCAAAAAGAAAGGGCCGAACCTCCGACGGAGCCGACCGGAACGGGGTGCACGCCGCGGTTCCGGGACAGAAACGCCGTATCCGCCGATCTTCGGACGTCAGGCGTTTTTTCCGCGGGAAAGGCTCCGAATGTCCCGGAAAATTGCTACCTTTGCCGCAAACAAACCCTATTTACACTATGGAATTCGAAGGAACCGTTTACAAAATACTGCCCGTGACGAAGGGAACGTCGGCACGCGGTGAGTGGCAGCGTCAGGATGTGGTTTTCGAAATGAACGAAGGCTCTTTCACACGCAAAATCTGCGTTACGTTCTTCAACAAGCCCGAAGACGTGGCCCGTCTGAAAGAGGGTTCGACCTACAACGTCTCGGTCAACATCGAGTCGCGCGAATACAACGGCCGCTGGTACACCGACATCCGCGCATGGCGTCTGCAACCCAAACAGGAGGCCGCGGCGGCCCCGATGCCCGACATGCCGCCCATCGCCGAGGAGCCTTCCTACGCCTCTGCGCCCGCACAGGTCGACGACCTGCCGTTCTAAACGGACTCAACCGAAAAACTCCGGCCTTCGATGATTCGAAGGCCGGAGTTTTTTTAGATGCCTATTTATAAAAAATCCGGATGCGCATGCGCACATCCGGATTCATTTTCCGCGGTCCGACTATTTTGCGGGAGCAGCCTCGGGCTTCTCGGCCGTTGCGGTCGAATCGGCCGGAGCAGGCTCCACGTAGGGAGTGACGTCGATCAGCTCGACCTCGAACTCCAGAGCCTCGTTGGGACCGATGTCACGGCCTGCGCCGCGCGCACCGTAAGCCAGGTCGGCGGGAATCCAGAGCGTGATCTTGCCGCCCTTGCCCACCAGCTGCAACCCTTCCGTCCATCCGGGAATCACACGGTTGAGCGGGAACTCGACGGGTTCGTCCTTGTCGAAATCATCGGGACGCTGCTTCTTGATCATCTCCTGCTGCTCCTTCGAACGGTTGGCGAACTTCGAGGTGTCGAACACCTTGCCTTCGCGGGTACGGCCCGTATAGTGCACCTTCACCACGTCGCGCGGGTCCTTGGGCATCACCGAAGCGTCGCCGGCGTCGGTAACCTTATAGAGCAGGCCCGACTCGGTCTTCTTCACGCCCGACTTCTTCTCCGTCTTCTCCAGCCACGCCTTCGAAGCCTCGGCGTTCTCGGCCGGACGCTTCACCATGAAGTAGTACTGCAAGTACTGGTTCACCTCGTCCTCGGTCATCTTGGCGTTGTTGTCGCGCACGTTCTGCATGGCCTCGCCGATCCAGACCAGCTGAATGGGCATGCCGCTCTGTGCGATGTTGTAACCGATGTCGTTACCGAAGGCATAGGAGATCTCGGTACGCTCCTCCTCGCTCTCGAACATGTCGGGATCGGCCGCGGGATACTCCACCTTGGTCGTGTCGCCGCCGGCCAGGCGCACGCTGTCCGCCTCGGCACGCTTCTGCGCCACGGCCTGCGCACGCTCGCCGCGCTTGGTCATAAAATATTCGCGCAGCATATCGAGCGACTTGTCGTGCTCCTGGGTGGCCTTGCCCAGAGCGCCTTCCCGGACACCCTTGTCCACAGCCTTGAAATCGAACGGAATATCCTTCATTTCGTAGCTCATGCCATAGCCGATGTTGGCTCCGAGCGAATACGACAGAGAGTCGAACTCGGACAGACTGCCCAGCTGTACCCCGCCCTTGTTTCCTCCGCAGGAGGCGAGCATTGCGGCACCCGCGAGCGCCGCAGCAAAAAAGATTTTTTTCATTGTTGTTTTCACTATGTTTGATGTTTCCTTTATATTGTCGCCGTCGCACGCGCAAAGACAGTGCAAACCAGGAGCAGAGGCGAATTTATCCGGCTCTGCCGAGGCGCCGCCTATCAAAGCGCGGGCTTATTCCCCGCAAAGATATAAAAATTTTGTTAACGAAATGATTCCGAGCAACTATTTTGGCGAAATCCCCGCGGCCGGACGATCCGGCCGCGGAACCGGCGGCGCCGGACGGACCGTCAACGCCGCCGCGACCGGGTCGTATACTTGTCGAGGTCGACAAGTTCGATCTCGAAATAGAGCGTCGCATTGGGAGCCACGCCCAGTTCCTTGTCGCCCTCGGCGCCGTAGGCTGCCGACGAAGGCATCCAGGCGTTGATCTTGCCGCCCTTGCCGATGAGCTTCACGCTCTCCTGCACCCCGCGCCGCAGGTTGCGGACCAGCGAACGCACCGTATCGCCCCGCTCGTAGGAGGAGGTGATCTCGTCGCCCGCCGCCGTGCGGATCACCCACCGCAGGGCCACGCTGTCGCGCTCGGAAGTGGGAACCTGATTCTGATCCCCGACGTCCGTAACGGTGTAGGTCACGCCCGACGACGTGCGGGCATAGGAGCGGTTCGACTTGGCGATGTCGAGGAGGAACTGCTCCTCATAGGCGCGTGCCTTCTCGGGAAGGGCGTAGTTCACGTAGCTCAGATAGAACGTCTCGGCATCGGCCGCCGAGAGTCTGGGATTGCCGCGGAACATATCGCGGATGCCTTCGCAAACGGCGTTCACATTGATCGTCGAATCCATTTTCAGCAGGTTCGCGCCCACGTTCATGCCGATGACGTAGGCCACCGAATCGGTATCGTTCCGGAGTTTCACGCCGCCTCCGCCCGAATTTTTCGAGCAGGCTCCGGCCAGCAGCAGCACGAGGGCCGGGAGGATCGGGAAGGTCTTTTTCATCATTATCGAATCTTTTTTGCAAAGATAGTGCAAGGCGCCGGCAGAAGCAAATAAATCTGTTCCGGCCGCACGGGTCCGGACCGGACGCCATTTCCGGCAAACGCCGCCTGCGCGGCGGATGCCTACCGCCCGCCCTGCCGGGTCCGGCGGTTTTTCCCCGAAAAGATCAAGATCAGCAGGCACCCCACGACGGCGGCGGCCAGCGAACCCATCAGGATCGCGATCTTGCCGCGGTCGACCAGATCGGGGTCGGTGAAGGCCAGCGAATCGACGAACAGCGACATCGTGAACCCGATACCGCCCAGGCAGGCCACGGCCAGCAGCATGCGCCACGTCGCCCCCTCGGGCAGCTCCGCAAGACCCGTCCTCACGGCTCCCCAGCTGGCAAGGAAGATGCCCAGCGGCTTGCCGAGGACAAGACCGAAGAAGACGCCCATGCCGATTGATCCGATTTCGGGCGAATAGTGGAAAATATTGAGGTATTCGAGCGACGTGATCTCGACGCCGGCGTTGGCCAGCGCGAAGACCGGCATGATCAGGAACGTGACGTAGGGCGCCAGTCCGTGCTCCAGACGGTAGCTCATGCCCACCGAGTTGGACGACAGGTCGTGCATGCGCCGCAGGTAGAACCGCTGCTCCTCGTTGGGGAAGTCCTCGTGCGAGGCGGCGCGGAGCATCAGCGCATTGAGCCATCGCATCTTATGGGCGAAATACTCCTTGCTGTAACGCGGCTCCATCGGGATCAGCAGCGCCATCGCCACGCCCGAGATGGTCGAGTGGACGCCCGAGTAATAGAACAGCCCCCAGACCACGAAGGCCGGGACCAGATAGGAGAACATGCGCTTCTCGCCCATCTGCTTCATAAAGTAGACCCCCAGCATGATGACCAGCGCCACCAGCAGGCAGGTGATCTGCACCTTGCCGCCATAGAAAAGCGCGATGACCAGAATGGCCCCCAGGTCGTCGGCGACGGCCAGCGCCGTGAGGAAGATTTTGAGCGACACGGGGACGCGGTTGCCCAGCATCGAGAGGATGCCTATGGCGAAGGCGATGTCCGTGGCGGTGGGGATTCCCCAGCCGTTTGCGGCCATCGTGCCGTGGTTGAACGCCGTGAAGAAAATCGCCGGGACCAGCATGCCGCCCGCAGCGGCCAGCACCGGAAGGATGGCCCGGCGCGCGGACGAAAGCTGCCCGCAGACGATCTCGCGCTTGATCTCAAGCCCCACGGCAAAGAAGAAAATCACCATCAGCCCGTCGTTGATGAACTTCTCGACGGTCATGCCCCGCGGGAAGATCCAGTCGATCACACCGTCCGGGGAATGGACCATCAGCGAAAGGTCGGTCTCCAGCAGGTGGTGGTAATAGAGTTTGGTCGCGGGGAGATTGGCCAGCAGCATGGCGGCGATCACGCACACCAGCAGCACCACGCCTCCGGCCCAGGGCGCTTCCAGGAAGTTGCGGCCCCGAAGCCCCATCATGTGTCGCTGGCGAACCCAGCGGTACATCGAAAAAAGTCGCATCTATCGGTCGTTTTATGATTCGTTTGACTTGAGGGTCTGCCCGCAGAGTTTCCAGAGCATGCGGGCGCCCGTGATGGCGTCGATCCGCTCGTCGGGCGCGGGGCACACCTCCACCACGTCGAAACCGATGATACGGCGTCCCGAGCGGGTGAGCGTATCGAGCAGCCAGACGGCCTGGTTGAACGTAAGGCCGCCGGAAACCGGCGTTCCGGTGTGAGGGCAGTTTTCGAAGGTCAAGGCGTCGATGTCGAAACTCACGTAGACCTCCTGCGGCAGCGCGTCGACGATGCGGCGGCACTGCGCATCCCACGTCTCGCCGCGGAAAAGGGCGGCCGCGAGCGAAAGGTCGTCGAACGTGGCGATGCGCCCGGACGAAGCGGCCAGCGCGGCCTCCGACTCGCTGAAGTCGCGCACGGCGACCTGGGCGATCTTCGTCACCTGCGGCACGTCGCGCAGGACGTTGAACATGATCGAGGCGTGGGAAAACTCAAACCCCTCGTAGGCATCGCGCAGGTCGCAGTGCGCATCGACGTGCAGGATGCCGAACGCCGCATGGCGCGCGCCCAGCGCCCGGATCAGCCCGTAGGGCGTCGAGTGGTCGCCGCCGACCAGCCCCACGGTCTTGCCCGCATCGAGCCAGCGCGAAGCCTGCGCCCCGACGTTGGCGTTCATCGACATGCACCCCTCGTTGACACGGCGGACCTTGCGCACGACATAGTCGTCCTCCAGGCAGCCGCCTCCTTCGAGGTGGTCGATCACCCGTGCGGCGTCGGCCCGCAGACGCTGCGAAGACTCCAGCAGCGAATAGTCCACATCGGCCGTGGCGATGCCGCGGCGCCAGACGCCGGGAGCCAGCGGATCGTGGAAATCCAGCTGCGTCGAGGCTTCGATAATGGCGTCGGGGGCATAAGCCGCTCCGGCCCCGTAGGAGACCGTCACGTCCCACGGCGCCGAGATCAGCACCAGTTCCGCCGTTTCGGGAGCGAACGGAAGTCCGAAATAGGTTCCGTTGTCCACGCCGACCCCGTCCGGATCGAAGTTTTTCTGTTCCATAACATGCTTTTGAATTGCAAAGGTACGCATTTTTTATTTTTTACCTATATTTGTTTGCTCAAAGACGAAAAACGAAAAAAACACCCGTTACCATGAAAATCATTGCCGACAGCGCCATTCCCTTTCTGCGGGGCGTTCTGGAGCCGTTCGCCGAGGTGGAATACCTCCCCGGAACGGCGATTTCGGCCGCCGACGTCCGCAACGCCGACGCGCTGGTGATCCGCACCCGCACGCGGTGCGACGAAAAACTACTGGCGGATTCGCGCGTAAAGCTGATCGCCACGGCGACCATCGGCTTCGACCACATCGACACGGCGTGGTGCGCGGCGCACGGCATCGAAGTCACGACGGCCGCGGGCTGCAACGCCCGGGGCGTACTGCAATGGGTCGGCGCGGCGCTCGTCCACCTCTCCCGCACGCAGGGCTGGCAGCCCGCCGAGCGCACGCTGGGAATCGTGGGCGTGGGACACGTCGGATCGCTCGTGAAAGCGTATGCCGAAGGGTGGGGATTCCGCGTCGTCTGCTGCGACCCGCCGCGCGAGGAGCGCGAGCGGTGCGGATTCCGGACGCTGGAGGAGGTGGCCCGCGAGGCCGACATCCTCACCTTCCACACGCCGCTCGACGCTTCGACGCGCCACATGGCCGACAGCCGGCTGTTCGGCCTGATGAAACCCGGCGCCATCCTCATAAACTCCTCGCGCGGGGAGGTGGTCGACGGCGAGGCCCTGCTCCGGAGCGGTCTCGGCTGGGCGCTCGACGTCTGGGAGCACGAACCGCACCTCGATCCGGCGCTGCTGGAAAACGCGCTGCTCGCCACACCCCACATCGCGGGCTACTCCGAGCAGGGCAAGGCCAACGCCACGGCAATGTCCGTCGCCTCGCTGGCCCGCCGTTTCGGCCTGCCGCTCGAAGGGTGGTATCCGCCACAGGCCGCCCCGGCGCGCCGGCGGCCGATCTCCTGGCAGGAACTTTGCCGGACCATCGGCGGGGCGTACGACATCGCGTCCGAAAGCCGCAGCCTCAAGGAGCGGCCCGGGGATTTCGAATCCATGCGCGACCACTACGCCTACCGCCGCGAATATTTTTAGCACGAACGGCGCGGATTGCGCACGCTCCGGCGTCCGAAAAAGGCGAAACCGGCTTTTTATTAGCGAATTCGCCCTTTTTTAATTACCTTTGCCCGCGATTATCAGTTAAGAACCATGTACCGGAGAGTCATAAAGCCCGTACTTTTCTCGCTTACCATCGAGCAGGCCCACCACGCGGTGCTGCTGTTGCTGCGCATCATCGGGCTGATACCCGGCGGCCGCTGGCTGTTGCGCAAATGCTACGCCGTGGAGCATCCGGCGCTCGAACGCGAGGTGTTCGGCATCCGTTTCGCCAACCCCATCGGGCTGGCCGCAGGATTCGACCACAACGGCGAGGCGTTCCGCGAACTGGCCGCGCTGGGATTCGGATTCGTCGAGGTGGGGACCGTGACGCCCCGTCCGCAGGCGGGCAACCCGCGGCCGCGGGTCTTCCGCCTCCCGAAGGACAATGCCATCATCAACCGCATCGGTCTGGCGAACCGCGGACTGGAAGCCACCATTCGCCACCTGCGGCGCCCGCACGACGGCGTGATCGTGGGCTGCAACATCGGCAAGAACACCTCGACCCCCGCCGAGAACGCTCCGGCGGACTACCTCAAACTCTTCCGCAGCCTCTACCAGTATGCGGACTATTTCACCGTCAACATCAGCTGCGACAACGCCTGCCGCGAAGGCACGACGCACACGCGCGAACATATCCTTCAGATACTCAACCCGCTGTTCGACTTCCGGCGCGGGCAGAACCAGTTCCGGCCGATCATGCTCAAAATCTCGCCCGACATGTCGGACGAGGTGATCGACCAGATCACCGACGTGCTGCTCGAAACGCCGCTCGACGGGATCGTGGCCACCAACGGAACCCACAGCCGCGGAGGACTCCACACGAGCCGTACGACGCTCGAAAAGATCGGCAGCGGACGTCTCAGCGGCGCACCGCTCACACACCGCGCCGTGGAGATCGTGCGCCGCGTCCACACCCGTTCGGGCGGAACCTACCCCATCATCGGGGTCGGCGGACTGATGTCGGCCGGCGACGTGCGGGCGATGCTCGACGCCGGGGCCGACCTCGTGCAACTCTACACCGGATACGTCTACAACGGTCCCGGAATGGTCAAAGCGGTGTGCCGCGAACTGATCGCCGCGGCCGAAAAGCCGGCCGCCATGCGCGCCGCCGGGGAGTCCGTGCAAAACGGGGAAAACCCCGAAGCATCCGCCCCGGAGGCCGTCGGGACCGCCGGGAAGGCATCCGACGGCGAATCGGAAGAGGAACGCCGCCCCGGGTCCGGACAAAAATAACCCCACACATGAAGGCAACCATCATCACCATCGGCGACGAAATACTCATCGGGCAGATCGTCGACACCAATTCGGTCTCCATCGCCAAACACCTCAATGCGGCGGGCATCGTGGTCCGCGAGAAAATCTCGATCGGCGACGACCGCACGCAAATCATCGAAACCGCGGAGCGCGCCCTCGCCGGCTCGGAGGTGACCGTCATCACCGGAGGACTCGGCCCCACGAAGGACGACATCACCAAAAAGACCCTCGCGGAGATGTTCCGCAGCGACATGCGCTACGACGAACGGGTGGCCGGGCACGTTGAGAAAATGCTCGCCGAACGCGGCATCGAGTTCAACGAACTCAACCGTTCGCAGGCGATGGTCCCCGCGTGCTGCACGGTGCTGTTCAACGCCCACGGCACGGCCCCGGGCATGTGGTTCGAGCGCGACGGGCACGTCGTCGTCTCGCTGCCGGGCGTGCCGTTCGAGATGGAGCACCTGATGGAGGACGAGGTGATGCCCCGCCTGAAGACCCGCTTCGCGCTGCGGCAGATCGTCCACCGCACGATGATCACCGCCGGACTGCCCGAGTCGATGCTCGCCAAGCGCATCGAAGCGTGGGAAAACGCCCTGCCCCCGTACCTGAAACTGGCCTACCTGCCCAATCCGGGCGCGGTGCGCCTGCGCCTGTCGGCCTACGAGGTGGAGGGCGAAAGCGTCGCCCGCGAAATCGAGAGTCGGTTCGAGGCCCTGCGCAGGATCATCCCCCACAACATCATCGGATTCGAAACCGCCACCATGCAGGAGGTGGTGCACAAAATACTCACCGAACGCTCCCTGACGCTCGCCACAGCCGAAAGCTGCACGGGCGGCTCGATCGCCGCGCGCTTCACGGCCATGCCCGGCGCTTCGGCCTATTTCCTCTGCGGCGTGGTGTCGTACAGCAACGAATCAAAAGCCGAACTGCTGGGCGTCAACCCCGCGGACATCGCCCGCTACGGCGCCGTGAGCGAACAGGTGGCCCGCCAGATGGCCGAGGGAGTCCGCCGCACGGCAGGCGCCGACTACGGCATGGCCACCACCGGAATCGCAGGACCTTCGGGCGGCTCGGCGGAAAAGCCCGTCGGCACGGTGTGGATCGCCGTGGCGACACCCCGGGAGACGGTCGCAATCCTCAAACAGTGCGGAACCGACCGGGGACAGATCATCGACCGCGCCAGCGCCTTCGCCATCGGCCTGCTGCGCGACTGCCTGAACGGAAATTAAACGCCTCCAGCCACGAACGAACCGCCCGTCATGCCCCCCCGGAGCGCGGTCTCCGCTGACGATCCCCGCAGAATGGCGCAAATGCGGGCCGAATAAGCACTCCGGCCGAAAAAAAAGACGGCCGCTTTTGCTATTTGCCGAAAAGGTTGTATATTTGCACTCCCTTAATCGGGTTTTAACCAAAAATAATCAAACAATGAAAGTTTGCGAAATCACAGGCAAGGTGGCGATCGTGGGAAATAACGTCTCGCACTCGCACCACAAGACCAAGCGCAAATTCAGTCCCAATCTGAAAACCAAGCGCTTATGGTCCGAGCAGGAGGGTCGCTGGATTACCCTGAAGGTATCCGCAGCCGGCATGAAAACAATCAACAAGAAAGGGCTCGCAGCCGCTCTGCGCGAAGCTGCCGCACCCAAAAGCGTGTACTAAAAACAACGAGTAACAAATGGCAAAGAAAGGCAACAGAGTTCAGGTCATCCTCGAGTGCACCGAACAAAAAGAGAGCGGCGTTGCGGGAATGTCCCGTTACATCACCACCAAGAACAAGAAAAACACCCCCGACCGTCTGGAGCGCAAGAAGTACAATCCGTTCCTCAAGCGGGTTACCGTTCACCGTGAAATCAAATAGTAAAGAAGCTCTATGGCAAAGAAAGTAGTCGCAACACTGAAAACCGGCACGGGTAAGCAGTTCACCAAGTGCATCAAGATGGTCAAGTCGGAGAAGACCGGTTCCTACATGTTCAAGGAAGGCGTCATCGCCAACGACCAGGTAAAGGCTTTCTTCGAGGAGAAGAAATAAGTATTTTAAGAGTCGAACTCTTAAATACAAAGGGCATCTTTCGGGATGCCCTTTGTGTTTTCAGCCCCGCCGGTCGCGCATATCAAAATAATTTATTACTTTTGAACATTAAATTCCGAGTATGCAGGTCAAAACCATCGCCTTTTATCACTATACATTCCCGGCAGGCGGCGCCGAAGTCGTAACCTGCAACCTGGGCCGCTTCTTTGCCAAACACGGCTTCAGAGTACTTCTCTATACCTGGAAGCCGAATGCGGAACTGCTTACCGAAGAACTGCGAAAAATCTTCGACATCCGTCCGCTGCCCGACACCAAACGGATTTCGGGAGCCCGAAATACCGACTTTCTCTGCGAATCGCTGAAAACAGAGCGGGCAGACGTCCTGTTCATACAAGCAACCACCGACATCGCATTCGAGCAGATCCGGACGCGCACCACGGCCAAAATCATTTTCTGCCTGCACAACACGCCATTCTGGGAGGTATACGACCTGAAGCACAAGAAGTCGTCGGAAATTCCTCGTCCCACACTGACGCGCAGGCTGGAATACGCACTTCTGCGCAAGCCCGCCTACCGGCTAACCCGCAAACTCGAACAACGTTACGCCCAACTGTACATCCGGGTGCTCTCGAACGTGGACCGGTTCGTGACGCTATGCCCGGGTTACAGCGACGAATTCGAACGAGAGATCCGCCGGTCGGGACTTCCCGGCTGCAATTTCCCCCGCGAACGCCTTACCGCGATGCTCAATCCGATGCTGCCGACACAGGAACCCGCGAAAACGCCCAAAGAGAAGATCGTTCTCTACGCCGGACGATTCCAGCGATGTCACAAACGCATCGACCGGCTGCTGAAAATATGGAAGCGCATCGAGCAGCAAAATCCCGAATGGCGGCTGGTGATCGTCGGCGACGGAGAAGAACGCGGCGATCTGGAGAAGCAGGCCCGCAGGTTGAAATTGCAGCGGATTGAATTCGCAGGCTATCAATACGATGTCACGCCCTTCTACCGCCGGGCCACCTTCGTCTGCCTGACTTCAAACTTCGAAGGGCTGCCCATGTGCCTGATGGAGGGGCAGCAGTACGGGGCCATTCCGGTGTCGTTCGACTCGTATTCCGGCATCCGGGAAATCACCTGCGACGGGGAATGCGGAATCATGGTCCCGGCATACAGTCTGCGCAAATATGCGGAACTGCTGAACCGCGCGCTGGCCGACGAGGAGCTGCAAAAACGAATGCGCGAAAACTGCTACAAGGCCGCAGAGCGCTATGATCTGGAATGCATCGGCCAAGAGTGGCTCGCGCTGTTCGGCAAGTTATAACTCATTATGAAAAAAATAGCATTCATCATCGTCCGTTACGGCGAAAATATCAACGGCGGCGCAGAAGTTCACTGCCAGATGCTTGCTGAACGGCTGCTGCCCTATTACGAGGTCGAAGTGCTGACCACGACCATCCGGGCCTTCAACCACCCGGATCAGGATTACACGGAAGGTGTCAGCTCCTGGAACGGCGTCACCATACGCCGTTTCAAGCCGCAGCCCATCGACCAGGAGCAATTCAGGCCCTTCCGCAAAAAATACAAGACCGCACGCCGTATCCGGCAATACCTGAAAAAGCTGAACCTGCTGCGAGCGGCGTCCTTTCTGCACCCGGAGTGGAAATCGGGGATTGAAAACGAACGGCCTTTCTACGAATCGACAGCGACCCATGCCCCGGGCCTGCTGCGTTATATCGAAAGCCACAAGGCTGAATATGCAGCGTTCATCTTCGCGAACTTCTACACGCCCCAAGCGGTTCTGGGATCGGTCGTCACTCCGGAAAAAAGCCTGCTGATCCCGATGGCGCACCCGGACAAGCCGCTCTATTACTGCATCAACGCCCCGATGTTCACCCGGGTACGGCATATCGCATTCAACACCGAAGCCGAACGGCAATTGTGCCGCAGCGTTTTCGGACGGTTCCTGGCCCCGAACAGCATCGTCGGCTGCGGTATCGAAATGGCCCCGGAGGCAGAGTGGAGCGGCGTAAAGGCAAAATACGAGCTTCCGGATGAATACGTGCTCTATTTGGGGCGCGTCTCCAAAGCCAAAGTGGACAAACTGCTGCCCTACTTCCTGCGCTGCAAGGCAAAATACGGCGGCGACGCCAAACTGGTATTGGTCGGCGGATTCGAAAACGAGATCCGAAAGTTCGACTCGCCGGACATTCTTTTCACGGGCTATGTCTCCGACGAGGAAAAAACCGCAATCGTCCGGCACGCCACGGTGATGGTCAACCCGTCGCCGATGGAGAGCCTTTCGCTACTGATGCTCGAAGGGATGCAGAGCCGCATACCGCTGCTGGTCAACGGGCGCAGCAAGGTGATGAAGGACCATTGCCGTCTGAGCGGCGCGGGCTTGTGGTATAATAACGGCCGCGACTTCCGCAAAAAACTGCACAGACTGCTCTCCGATCCGGAACTGCGGCGCACAATGAGCGAAAAAGGCCCGGCCTATGTGCGCGAACACTACGACTGGGAGATTATCATTCCGAAACTGCGAACGCTGATCGAAAGCATCTGACCGACAGCCGGCATCAAAAAAGACGGAGCGTCCGATGCGGACCTCCGTCTTTTTGCGGTCTTTGCGCGCAGCGTCAGAACTTGTGCACGGCGCGCACGAGGAACTTGTTGTATTTCGGAATTTCGATCACATAGGGAGGCTCGATGCCCATATGGGTCGTGTAGGCGTTCTTCTCGTCCATCTCGGTCGAGGAGAAATAGTAGACCAGGCGGTCCATGCGTTTGCCGCCGGCGTCCTTGAGCGCATCGTTGAACTTGTTGCGGGCCTGGCGGTTGTTCTGTACGCGGGTGCCGCCGTTGTAGTTGTGGCCGATGGTCAGCAGTTCGTCGATGGCCGGCAGATACCAGCCTTCACCCTTGTCGCGGCACCATTTGAAAGCCGGGAAATCGTCCCACGAAAGGTTGTTCGCAGCGATGTACTGCGCCACCTTCTCCATGTTCGCCACCCCGTCGGTGCGGTTGTCGGCGCCCGCAAGGCGCAGGTCCGGCTTGCGGAACTCGCTCCAGTGAAGGTAGATTTCATCGAGCGATACGACCAGTCCGTGCTGGCGGTCGTCCGAAAGCTGGCAGATCACTCCCCGGATGCCGTTCTGGTCGTAGAGTTCGCCGATTTCGTACTGTTTAAGCACGTACCGGCCTCCGGAAACAGGCTGCACGGCCGGCGCTTCCGGGACAGCCGGAGTGGCCGGGGTGGCCGGAGTCAGCGGCGTCGCGGGAATGGTTTTGGTGTAATACTCCTTTTCGCCGTTGGCATACTGGATGTAATGGATCTGCGCAACGGGGAGCACGTAGGTCGGACCGTCGGGATTCGAAAAACGCTTGTAACGCACCGCTTCGGGCGTGATTTCGATCACTTTGGCTTCGATTTTCGCGGCGTCGGTCTTGACGATCAGGTCCTGCGCGGCGGCCGTCAGGGCGCAGCACAACGCTGCGAGCGACAACAGAATGGTTCGTTTCATCATTATCAATACAGGTATATACGACAAATATAACGCTTTTTTTCAAACTTTCTTGTTATCTTCGGCGTCGCGACGACACTTTTAGGAGTCGGAACCTTTTTTCGCGCCGGAGGCGGTTCGGTTTTGGCCCCATCCGACTTGTTCGTATCTTCGGCGCCGCAACGGCGCTTTCAGGAGGTCGGAACGTTTTGCCAGATTGCCCGCGATCCGGTTTTGAAACCATCCTGCATTTTTCGTATCTTTGGTGCCGTAACGGCACTTTCAGGAGGTCGGAACGTTTTGTCAGATTGCCCGCAATCCGGTTTTGGAACCGTCCTGCATTTTTCGTATCTTTGCAAAGGATTAATCCTTACGACATGGCATTTTTCGATATTTTCAAAAAGAAACAGGATACGCCGCCCACCGGGGAGCAGGCGCAGAAACAGCAGGAGGAGCTCTCCGCCGGGCTGGAAAAAACCAAAACAGGGCTTTTCTCGAAACTGGCGCGCGCCGTGGCGGGCCGGTCGACGATCGACGCCGGGGTACTCGACGACCTCGAAGAGGTGCTCATCTCGTCGGACGTGGGCGTGGAGACGACCGTGAAGATCATCCGCCGCATCGAGGAGCGCGTGGCCCGGGACAAGTACATGAACGCCTCGGAGCTGCAATCTATCCTGCGCGGGGAGATCGCGACGCTGATGGAGGATGCGCACGGCTCGTCGGAGAATTTCGGGCTCGACGCCACCGAAGGTCAGCCCTACGTGGTGATGGTCGTGGGCGTCAACGGCGCCGGCAAGACCACGACCATCGGCAAACTGGCTGCGCAGCTCGGCAAGGCGGGCCGGAAGGTCTGGATCGGCGCGGCGGACACGTTCCGCGCGGCGGCCATCGACCAGTTGCAGGTGTGGGCCGACCGCGCCGGGGCGACGATGATCCGTCAGCAGATGGGTTCCGACCCCGCATCGGTGGCTTTCGACACGCTCACCTCGGCCAAGGCCAACGGAGCCGACGTGGTGCTGATCGACACCGCCGGACGCCTGCACAACAAGGTGGGCCTGATGAACGAGCTGACGAAAATCCGCAACGTCATGGGCAAAGTGATTCCCGGCGCGCCGCACGAGGTGATGCTCGTGCTCGACGGATCGACGGGACAGAACGCCTTCGAGCAGGCGAAGCAGTTCACGCAGGCCACGCAGGTCACCTCGCTCACGATCACCAAGCTCGACGGCACGGCCAAGGGCGGCGTGGTGATCGGCATCAGCGACCAGTTCCACATCCCGGTGCGCTATATCGGCATCGGCGAAGGCATCGACCAGCTGCGCATCTTCGACCGGAAGGAGTTCGTCAACGCATTGTTCGGCCATGAAAAAAATTAACGTCATAACGCTCGGCTGTTCGAAGAACACCGTCGACAGCGAGCATCTGATGGCACGGCTCGCCGCCGCCGGATACGAGGTCCTCTTCGACAGCGACCGCACCGACGCCAAGGTCGTGGTGATCAACACCTGCGGATTCATCGGCGACGCCAAGCAGGAGTCGATAGACATGATTCTGCGCGCCGCGGCGGCCAAGCAGGCCGGAAAGATCGAACGGCTGTTCGTCGTGGGATGCCTCTCGGAACGCTACGCCGACGAACTGCGGGCCGAGATTCCCGAGGTGGACGACTATTTCGGCGCACGCACGTGGGACGGCATCGTCCGTGCACTGGGAGCCTCGGAGGACCCGGCGCTGGCCACCGAACGCCGTCTGACGACCCCGAAACACTACGCCTACCTGAAAATTTCGGAAGGCTGCAACTGGAAATGCGGCTACTGCGCCATTCCGCTCATCCGCGGCGCACACGTCTCCGTCCCGATGGAGGAGCTGGAGGAGGAGGCCCGCAAGCTGGCCGGGCAGGGCGTCCGGGAGCTGATGGTCATCGCGCAGGACACGACCTACTACGGCATCGACCTCTACGGCCGGCGGATGCTCGCCGAGCTGCTGCGCCGCCTGTGCCGCATCGACGGCATCGAATGGATCCGGCTCCACTACGCCTACCCCGCCGGGTTCCCCGACGAGGTGATCGAGGCGATGGCCTCGGAGCCGAAAATCTGCAAGTACCTCGACATTCCGTTCCAGCACATTTCCGATGCACAGCTCGCGTCGATGCACCGCCGCCACACTAAGGCCGAGGCCATGGAACTGATCGGCCGCCTGCGCGGGGCGATCCCCGACCTGGCGCTGCGCACGACGCTGCTGGTGGGTTATCCGGGCGAGACGGAGGCCGATTTCGAAGAACTGCTGGCGTTCGTGCGCGAGGTGCGTTTCGAACGGCTGGGCGTCTTCCCCTACTCGGAGGAGGAGGGAACCTGGTCAGCCGAAAACCTCCGCGACGACATTCCCGAAACGATCAAGCAGCAACGCGCGGAGCGCGTAATGGCCTTACAGAACGAGATTTCGCTCGAAAACAACCGCCGCCGCGTGGGGCGCACCGAACGGGTGATCATAGATTCGCGTCAGGGCGACTGGTATGTCGGCCGCACGCAGTACGATTCGCCCGAAGTGGACCAGGAGATCCTGATTCCCGCCTCGGAACGCCGCCTGCTGCGCGGGCACTTCTACGACGTGACGGTCACCTCGGCCGCCGACTACGACCTCTACGGGGAGATTGCCGCAAAATAATTTTTTGCTTTTTTGCGTTTTTTTCGTACCTTTGAAAAGTAAACCGGAACTTTACCCGAAAGTCATGGCCGACAAGAGCGTGATAACGAACATCGAAGCCCGCGTGCGGCAGCTGATCGACGACCACAAAAGGCTGTCGGACCTTTGTGCGGAACTGACCGCACAGCGCGACACGCTCCGCTCCGAGAAACGCACGCTCGAAGAGCGCGTCCGGGAGCTGGATGCCGAACTGGCGCGCATGCAGCTGACCGAAGGGCTTGCGGGCGGAGGCCGTAACCGGGAAAAAGCGCGGGCGCGCGTCAACCGTCTTATGCGGGAGGTGGACAAGTGCATCGCGCTGCTGGGCCAGCCGCTGGCGGCCCCGACGACGCAGGAGGCCGAATAAACGGCCCCGGGAAAAACGGCCGGAAGGCCGGAGAAGAGGACGACGGAATAAACGAAACGAAAAAATGGCAAAACAGGCAATAACCCTCAAAATAGCAGGCAAAAGCTATCCGTTCAACATCGAGAGCGGGAAGGAGGAGATGTACCGGCTTGCCGAACGGGAGGTGAACAGCTACCTCGCGCTGATAAAACAACAGAATATCAAGAACTGGAACGACCAGGACTACCTGTCGATGACCGCGCTGAAATTCGCCATCGCGAACGTCGGAATGCGGCAGAGCCGGGAGGTGGACGACGAAGACCTCCGACAGCTCGAAAAAATCGGCACGGAAATAGATGCGTATCTGAACGACCCGAAAAAGTAACCGGCCGAAGGCCTCCGCAGACGGAAGGCCGCGAGGGGGGGGGAAAGGGCGGAAACCGCCCGGAACGACACGCACCGTTCGAAAAACGTTCTTTTACATACAAGAATCTACCCGCATAGATTCCTTATAGCTTTGCGAAACTGAACATTTACTAAATTGGGGCAACTCAAGGCGTTTCAAAATCAGGCCTTACCACCCTCACGGGGAGTACGTTACGGCGTACCGTTGGAAGATTGCGATTGTCGGAGCCCCCACACATGACTGATCGGCAGATTCGTCAAACAAGATTAAGGAATCCTATGCGGTTTTTTTATGGCTACAATTAAAACCCTAATTAATAACTAAAAACAAACAAGCAAAGACCCATGTATAGTATCATTTTGGCTGCCTCAATCTCTGCCGTGGTCGCCGTCGCAATCTACGCGGTCGTAACGAACCTCGTGATCAAGACGTCGATCCGCAAGCGCCGCGAAGCCGCCGTCAAGGAGGCTGAAGCCGAGGGAGAGATGATCAAGAAGGAGCGCATCCTTCAGGCAAAGGAAAAGTTCATACAGCTCAAGAGCGAATACGACCGTCAGGTCAACGAGCGCAACCAGAAAATCGCCCAGAGCGAGCAGCGCGCCAAGCAGATCGAGCAGAACCTGCAAAACCAGCAGCGCGAACTGGAAAACAAACTCCGCGAGAACGACCGTCTGAAAGAGCAGATGCAGAACCAGCTGCAAATCCTCGAACACAAGAAGGAGGAGGTCGACCAGATGCAGCGCGAACAGAACGCACGCCTGGAGCAGATCTCGGGCATGAGTTCCGAAGACGCCAAGAACATCCTGATCGAGAACATGAAGGCCGAGGCCAAGACCGAAGCCGCCGCCTACATCAACGAAACGGTCGAAGAGGCCAAACTGACCGCCACGAAAGAGGCCAAACGCATCATCGTGGCGTCGATTCAGCGCGTGGCGACCGAGACGGCCATCGAAAACGCCGTGACGGTGTTCAACATCGAGAGCGACGAGGTCAAGGGCCGCATCATCGGCCGCGAGGGCCGCAACATCCGCGCCCTGGAGGCCGCAACGGGCATCGAGATCATCGTCGACGACACCCCCGAGGCCATCATCCTCTCGGGCTTCGATCCCGTACGCCGCGAAATCGCGCGTCTGGCCCTGCACCAGCTCGTCACCGACGGCCGCATCCACCCCGCACGCATCGAGGAGGTGGTCGCCAAGGTTCAGAAGCAGATCGAGGAGGAGATCGTCGAGGTCGGCAAGCGCACGACGATCGACCTGGGAATCCACGGACTGCACCCCGAACTGATCCGCATGATCGGCAAGATGAAATACCGTTCGTCCTACGGACAGAACCTGTTGCAGCATGCCCGTGAAACGGCGAACCTCGCAGGCATCATGGCCTCGGAGCTGGGTCTCAACCCCAAGATCGCCCGCCGGGCAGGCCTGCTGCACGACATCGGCAAGGTGCCCGACGACGAACCGGAACTGCCGCATGCAATCATCGGCATGAAACTCGCCGAGAAGTTCAAGGAGAAGCCCGAGGTCTGCAACGCCATCGGCGCCCACCACGACGAGGTGGAGATGACCTCGCTCATCGCCCCGATCATCCAGGTCTGCGACGCCATTTCGGGCGCACGCCCCGGAGCGCGCCGCGAAGTGGTGGAGAGCTACATCAAGCGTCTGAAGGAGATGGAGGACATCGCCCTGTCATACCCCGGCGTCGTCAAGACCTATGCCATTCAGGCCGGCCGCGAACTGCGCGTGATCGTCGGCGCCGACAAGCTTTCGGATCAGGAATCGGAAGGACTTTCGCACGATATCGCCAAGAAGATTCAGGACGAAATGACCTATCCCGGTCAGGTGAAGATCACCGTCATCCGCGAGACACGGGCCGTTTCCTACGCAAAATAACCGTCACGACCCGGGTACGCCATCCGGCAGCGTCCGGCAATCCCAAGTCCCTCCCCTGATAAGGAGGGACTTTTCATGCGCACACGTCCCGCCGACGCTGCGGATGAAAATGAAACCGCAGGGCAGGAGGGTTATTCAGAGACTTTTCATACCTTTACATCCATGAACAAGGAACTCGAACGATATATCGAACGGGAAATCATTCCCAGATACGAAGATTTCGACGCCGCGCACCGCACGGACCACGTCCGGACGGTCATTGCGCAGAGCCTTGAGCTGGCTGCACATTACGACGCGGACGCCGACATGGTTTACACCGTCGCCGCCTATCACGACACGGGTCTCGCAAACGGCCGCGAACGGCACCACATCGACGCCGGACGCATTCTTGCGGCCGACACCGAACTGCGCCGCTGGTTCTCCGAAGAACAGATCGCGGTGATGCGCGACGCCGTGGAGGACCACCGCGCCTCGTCGGACGGCGAACCCCGCACCATTTACGGCCGGATCGTGGCCGAGGCCGACCGGGTGATCGACCCCGAAACGATCATCCGCCGCACCGTGCAGTACGGGCTGGCGCACTGTCCGGAACTGGACCGCGAGGAGCAGTATGCCCGTTGTCTCGCACATTTGCAGCAGAAATACGCCGAAGGCGGTTACCTGCGGCTCTGGATCGCAGAGTCGGAAAACGCCCGGCGGCTCGAAGAACTGCGCGGCGTGATCCGCGACCCGCAACGGCTGCGGAAGATGTTCGACGCGGCGTTCGACACGGAGACCGCGGAGTAAATCCCGGGCGCCCCGCGCAACACCGGGCAAGAAAACCTTTTGCAGAGACCGCGCCGCACAGCGCCCTGCAAAACGACCCGTTCCCGAACCAGCCCGCCTCCGGACCGGCCCGCAAAAAAATCCCGGACGCCTTTTGCCGGCATCCGGGATTTGCGTTCGAAACGACGCGGAGTCTACTCGGTATCGTGCGGGAAATATTTCATGTACTGCACGCGCTGGTAGAAATCGCCCTCCGAGGAGCCGTAATCCATGCGTCCGCGGAATTCGTCGAGCGACTCGAAACCCTGGCGGGCGGCCCACGCGTCGATGAACCGGTTCATCTCCCCGATCACCTCGTAGCCGTATTTGTGGATCGCCGTGCAGACCTGCACCGCCGCCGCTCCGCAAAGCAGCGACTTGACCGCGGCGGCCCCGTCGTGGACGCCGGTCGAAACGGCGATGTCCAGCTGCGGGAGCGCATGGGCGCACAACGCCGTGCTGCGCAGGACGTTGCGCAGTTCGCCCGGCTCGCTGAACGGATCGCCGTTCACCAGGCACATCTTCTCGATGTCGATGTCCGGCTCGAAAAAGCGGTTATAGAGCACCAGTCCGCCGGCCCCGCGGCCCAGCAGCGCGTCGCCGACCGACAGTACGTTCGTAAGGCGCATCGGCAGCTTCACCGACACGGGAATCGTCACCTCGGCGACAACCTTGCGCACGATGCCGGCATAGTGGCTCTCTATCTCCTGCGCCGAGGCCCGACGATCTGTCGGAAGCAGGAAGATATTCAGCTCCAATGCCGAAGCGCCGGCCTGCTGCATGGCCGCGGCATATTCGATCCACGCGTCGCCCGCGCCGGCGCAGTTGATGCTGCCGATGACGGGAATGCCCGTCTTGGCGGCATCGGAAACCAACTCCAGCAACTCCGCCTTATAGGCTTCACCCAGATAGCGTTCGAGGTATTCCCCGGCGTCGCCGTAACCTTCCATACGGTCGAGCGAGGCGGCCTGACGGTAAATCCGCTCCTCGAAAATTGATTTCAGCACCACGGCGCCCGCACCGTTGCGCACGCACTGTTCGATGTTGGACACCGTGGCCGTATAGGGCGAACTGCTGACCACGACGGGACTCGAAAGGTCGAGTCCGAGGTATTTTGCTTTCATAAAAAGAGCTTTTTATAGTTACTAATCGCTTTCACGGCCGGGACTGGCCCGGCTCAGGCGGCTGTTCGGCACAGCCCCGCCGCAGCGGATTAAACGAACGGAATCTTCACCACTTCGGCGCGGAGGGGTTTCTCGCGCACGACGACGGCGATTTCCGTTCCTGCCTTGGCGTATTCGGGCGTCACGTAGCCCAATCCGAAACCGACCTTCATGCAGGGCGACATCGTACCCGAAGTGACATGGCCGATCCGCGTGCCGTCGGGTGCGGCGATCTCGTAGCCGTGGCGCGGAATGCCGCGGTCGATCATCTTGAATCCCACCAGCCTGCGGGTCACGCCCTCGGCCTTCTGCTTCTCCAGCAGGGGGCGGTCGATGAACTCCTTGCCCTCGGCGAATTTGGTGATCCAGCCCAGTCCGCCTTCGAGCGGCGAGGTGGTGTCGTCGATGTCGTTGCCGTAGAGGCAGAAGCCCTTCTCCAGACGCAGCGTATCGCGCGCGCCCAGACCGATATTCTTGAGTCCGAACTCTTCGCCGGCCTCCCAGAGCGCTTTCCAGAGTTTGTCGCCGTCTTCGTTGGCCGCGTAAATCTCGCAGCCGCCCGATCCGGTATAGCCCGTGATCGAAAGGATGGCGTCGCAGCCTGCGACCTTCATCTTTTTGAAGGTGTAGTACTCCATCTCCTCGACCGGCTCGTCGCACATCTTCTGCACGATCTTCATGGCCAGAGGTCCCTGCACGGCGAGCTGGCAGATTTCGTCCGAAGCGTTGTAAAGCTCCTTGCCGTGGCCCGCCTCCATGCCGAAGGCCTTTCCCTCGGCGCAGATATGCTTCCAGTCCTTGTCGATATTGGCGGCGTTGACGCAGAGCATGTAGGTTTCGGCGTCGACGCGGTAAACCAGGATGTCGTCGACGATGCCCCCGCGGCCGTTGGGCATGCAGGTGTACTGCACCTTGCCGTCGAAGAGCTTCGAAACGTCGTTGGTCGTGATGCGTTGCAGCAAATCGAGCGCCCGGGGACCCTTGACCCAGATTTCGCCCATGTGGCTCACGTCGAAGACCCCGGCGCCGTTGCGCACGGCCATGTGCTCGTCGTTGATGCCCGTGAATTCGATGGGCATGTTGTATCCCGCGAATTCGGCCATCTTGGCGCCCGCGGCGATGTGGTACTTGGTGAATACGGTGGTTTTCATATGTAACGAGTGTTTGATGCAGGCTTCATGTATTCAAAATTCCTCCGAAATCTCCCGTTGGAAAGAGAGACTTGCAGCACAACAAATCATTCCGAACGGCGCTTCACGCCCAGGCGCGGACAGCGGTGGAACTCCTTCGTGCGGTCGAACAGGTAGCGGTAGGTGGTGTGCACCTTGTGGCGCGTAGCACAGACGTAGGTCTCGATCATGCGGTTCATCACGGGGTTGAAATCGCCGATCCACGCCAGCTCCATCGACTTGTAGGGATTCTTCGTCCGCTCGAGGAACTGCCAGTACTTGACCATGATGGCCGACTCGACGCCCTTGCCGTGGAACTCCGGCGTGATGCCGAAGATGATGCCGAAAATGCGGTCGCACGACTTGCGCACCTTCAGGTCCCACATCAGCCGCAGCTTCTGCCGCAAGCCGAATTTGCCGTTGAATTTGCCGATCAGGCGGTTTAGGTCGGGAACGGTGATGAAAAATCCGATCGGTTCTTCGTTGAAATAGGCGAAGAAAATGATGTTGGGGTCGATGATCGGTTTCATCTCCCGGACCATCTCCAGCGCCTCCTCCTGCGTCATCGGCTTGACGCCCGAGAACAAGGCCCACGCCTTGTTGTAAATGACGCGAAAACTCTCGGCGGCCTCCTCCAGATTGTTCATGTCGATGTTCTCGACCCGGTAACCCGGCACGGTGTAGAGACGCTCGGCGCGGGCGAAAATCTGCTTGTTGGCCTCCGAATCGTTCACCCGCCAGATAAAACTGTGCTGATTGAAATAATTCTTAAAACCATAGTTTTCGAACAACTCCTTGTAATAGGGCGGATTGTAGGGATTCTTGTAGAGGGGCTGGAATTCGTAGCCCTCGACCAGCAGCCCCCACCAGTCGCGCCGCTGTCCGAAGTTGATCGGGCCGTCCATGGCCTCCATGCCGCGGCTGGCCAGCCACATGCGCGAGGCTTCGAACAGCATGTCGGCGACCTGCTGGTCGTCGATCGACTCGAAGAACCCGCAGCCGCCCGTGGGCTGCTCCTCGATCGAAGCCTTCTCGCGGTTGTAGAACGCCGCGATGCGGCCGACAAGCTCGCCCCGGGCGTCGCGCGCCACCCAGCGGATGGCCTCGCCGTCGGCGAAAAGTTCGTTTTTCGACGGGTTGAAAACCTCGAGGACATCCACGTCCAGCGGGCAGACCCAGTTGCGGTTTCCCTTATAGATTCGTTTCGGAAAGTCCAGCCACTCGCGCTCCAGGGCGGGAGTGGTGACCTCCTGCAGGGTATATTTCTCCTTGTTCATCTTGTCTTGCGGTTATTTTCAGCGTTTCCGATTTCAAAGGTAACAATTTTTTCCTTATTTTTGTTGGTAGAACAAATTTAGCATCCGAATGAACAAAAGCCTGGAACAATACATGCCCGACGGGAGCAAACTCCCCTACCGCTTCATGAAATACCGCATCCACAAAATCCTGCTCGTATGTTGCAGCTACGACGGGTACATCCTGGAGGAGGACGGGCACATCGAGTCGCAGATCAACCAGGAGTACATCGACCTCAACATGTCGAACCCGCCGTCGCTGACGCGCGTCAGCTCGACCGCCGAGGCGCTGGAGGCGCTGGACCGGGACGATTCGTTCGATTTCATCCTCACGATGTACAACGTCGGCGAACCCGACGTTTTTTCGTTCGCCAAGATCGTCAAGGAGCGGCACCCCAACACCCCCGTGGCGCTGCTGACCTCCTTTTCGAAGGATATTTACCGCCGCATCGAGGAGCAGGACCGCTCGGGACTGGACTACATCTTCTCGTGGCACGGCAACACGGAACTGATCATCGCCATCATCAAACTGATCGAGGACAAGATGAACGCCGACGAGGACATCCGCGAAGGGGGCGTGCAGGCCATCCTTCTGGTCGAGGACTCGATCCGCTTCTATTCCACCTATTTACCGGAGATCTACAAACTGCTGCTGCTGCAAAACACCGAATTCCTGAAGGACGCCTTCAACGAGCAGCAGCAGGTGCTGCGCAAACGCGCGCGCCCGAAAATCCTGCTGGCGCGCTGCTACGAGGAGGCCGTGGAACTGTACGAGCGTTACAAGAAAAACCTGCTGGGCGTGATCTCCGACGTGGGGTTCGTACTCCGCCGCAACGACCCGCCCGAGAGCGAGAAACTCGACGCCGGCATCGACCTCTGCCGCCGCATCCGGGAGGATAACCCGCTGATGCCCGTACTGTTGCAGTCGTCGCAGGTGGCTTTCGGCAAACAGGCCGCGGAGCTGGGTGCGGGATTCATCGCCAAGAACTCCAAGACGCTGCTCTCGCAGCTGCACGACTACATCGCCAAAGAGTTCGCCTTCGGCGACTTCGTTTTCAAGGACCCAGACACGGGCGCCGAGATCGGCCGCGCGAAGGACCTGACGCAGATGCAGCAGATGATCGCCACGATCCCCGACCGGGCGTTCGAATACCACACCTCGCAGAATCACCTCTCGAAATGGCTCTACTCGCGGGGACTGTTCCCGCTGGCGTCGTCGATCCGCCAGTATAACAAGAGCCACTTCTCGTCGGTCGAAGAACACCGCCGCGTGCTGGTAGGACTCATCCGCGACTACCGCACGCTGCTCGGGCAGGGCGTCGTGGCGCGTTTCGACACCGAGACCTACTCCGACGCCGTGGCCTTCGCGCGCATCGGCGAGGGTTCGCTCGGCGGCAAGGCCCGCGGCTTGGCGTTTATGAACTCGATGCTTATGAAACACCGCCAGTACGACAAGCACGAAAACGTGCGCATCATGATCCCGCGGTCGGTGGTCATCGCCACGGAGTTCTTCGACGACTTCATCCGCCACAACGGACTGAAATACATCATCTCGCAGGATTTTTCCGACGAGGAGATCCTCTCGGAATTCGTCAGCTCGGTACTCCCGTTCCGGTTGCGCGAGGCGCTGAAAAGCTACATCCGCACCGTGCGCACGCCGCTGGCCATCCGCTCGTCGTCGAAGCTCGAAGACTCGCACTACCAGCCCTTCGCCGGCATCTACTCGACCTACATGATCCCCTACGTCGACAACGAGGACCAGATGCTGCGCCTGCTGCTCAAGGCGGTCAAAAGCGTCTACGCCTCGGTCTATTTCGCGGCGTCGAGGGCCTACATCCAGTCGTCGCAGAACCTCATCTCGGAGGAGAAGATGGCCGTGATCATCCAGGAAGTGTGCGGCACGGAGCAGGACGGGCTCTTCTTCCCCACGCTCTCGGGCGTGGCTCGGTCGATCAACTACTACCCCATAGGCGACGAGACGCCCGAAGAGGGGGTCTGCAACATCGCCCTCGGACTGGGCAAGCTGGTCGTCGACGGCGGCCGCACGCTGCGTTTCTCGCCCCGCTACCCGCAGAAGGTGCTGCAAACCTCCACGCCCGAACTGGCGCTGCGCGATACGCAGAACGAGGTGCTGGCGCTCGACCTGCGCCCCGAAGCGTTCCGCACGTCGACCGACGATGCGGTCAACATCCGGCGGCTGACGCTGCGCGAGGTGGCTCCGATGCGCCAGACGCGCTTCGTGGCTTCGGTGTGGGACCGCGAGAACGACCGCATCTCCGACTCGCCGATGGACGAGGGGCGCAAGGTGATTACCTTCAACGCCATTCTCAAATACAACACCTTTCCGCTGGCGGACATCGTGCGCGACATCCTGCGCCTGGGCGTCGAGGAGATGCGCTGTCCGGTCGAGGTGGAGTTCGCCGTCAACATGGACGTCCCCTACGGGCAGCAGCGGATCTTCAATCTGTTGCAGATCCGCCCGATCATCGACAACAACGACAACCGCGCGCTCGACTGGCGCCGCGTGCCGACCGACGATGCGCTCATCTATGCCCGAAACGCACTGGGCGTGGGAAATATGAGCGACATCCGCGACATCGTCTACGTGAAGCCCGAACGTTTCGACTCGCTCTCGACGCAGGCGATCGCGGGCGAGCTCGACGCGCTCAACGCGCGGATGCGCGAAGCCGGTCGCGGTTACATCCTCGTCGGGCCGGGGCGGTGGGGGTCGAGCGATCCCTTTCTGGGCATTCCGGTCAAGTGGCAGCAGATCACCGAGGCGCGCGTGATCGTCGAATGCGGATTGGAACGCTTCCGCGTCGAGCCGAGCCAGGGGACGCACTTTTTCCAGAACGTCACTTCGCTGGGCGTGGGTTATCTGACGATCAACCCCTTCATGGGCGACGGGCGGTTCGATGCGGAGCGGCTCGGTGCGATGCCGGCGGCCGAGGAGGGCGAATATCTGCGGCGCGTGAGCTTCCCCGCGCCGCTGTGGGTCTATATCGACGGGCGCTCCAACAAGGGGATCGTGCGCACCGAACCTCCCGCTGGGGAGGAGTAGACGCGACGCGGAGGCGGGTGTCCTGCGGGACGGCCCCGCAAATGTATCGAACGGTCGAAACGAAAAAAGAAGAAAACGATGGCGGACAACTATCTCGAACGAAGAATGGAGGCTTATCGGGCGCAGCCGGCGGCGCAACCGCGTCGGGCGGCGACGCTGGAACGGCTGCTGACCAGGAACCGCAGCGTGCGCGGTTACGACGCCCGGTTCGTCGTGCGGGCGGATCAGCTCCGCAGCATCGTCTCCGTCTGTACGAAAATCCCTTCTGCGCGCAACCAGCAGGTATTGCGCTTCCGGCTCGTGCTGGCGGACGAGGCCCCCGGGGTGCTGGCGCACGTCCGCATGGGCGGTGCGCTGCCCGAACTGCATCTGCCGCTGGCGGGCACGGAACCCAACGCCTTCATCGTCGTCTGTTCGACGGTGCCCGAAGACCGCTGGGTCGACATCGATCTGGGCATCGCCGTGCAGAGCATGTTGCTCCGGGCCGTCGAGATCGGACTCAACGGGCTCTGTATCGGCGCGTTCGACCGCGATGCGATTCGGAAGAGGCTGCGGCTGCCCTGCGAACCGCTGCTGATCCTCGCCGTCGGAAAGAGCGCCGAACGGATCGAGCGGGTCGAGATCGGCGCCGGCGGCGATCGGCGTTACTATCGTTCGGAGGGCGTCCACTATGTCCCCAAGATTCGGGCCGAGGAGCTGATTATCGATTCGGATTCGGCGGAAACCGGCGATAAATCGTAAAAATAATAGCTCTGTCGGTTACATATCGTCGGAAATTTGTTTATATTTGTAATGATCGAAAACGATTTTCGCCGACCAATCCTAAATAACGATGATACTATGGATGTGAACAAACTTATGGCTGAACTCGAGCGCAGGCACCCGGGTGAAAGCGAGTATTTGCAGGCCGTCCGCGAGGTACTGACGACCGTCGAGGAGACCTACAACCGGCATCCCGAATTCGAGGCGAACAAGATCGCCGAGCGGATCGTCGAACCCGACCGCAGTTTCACCTTCAAGGTGGTGTGGGTCGACGACAGGGGTTGCGTGCAGGTCAACACCGGTTACCGCTTCCAGTTCAACAACGCCATCGGCCCCTACAAGGGCGGGCTGCGGTTCCACCCTTCGGTCAACCCCTCGATCCTGAAATTCCTCGGCTTCGAGCAGATCTTCAAGAACGCGCTGACGACGCTCCCGATGGGTGGTGCGAAGGGCGGTTCGGACTTCAACCCCAAGGGCAAGTCCGACGCCGAAGTGATGCGCTTCTGCCAGGCCTTCATGGTCGAACTGTGGCGCCACATCGGCCCCGAGACCGACGTTCCGGCCGGTGACATCGGCGTGGGCGGCCGCGAGATCGGCTACCTCTACGGCATGTACCGCAAGCTGGCGCGCGAGAATACGGGCGTGCTCACGGGCAAGGGGATGACCTACGGCGGTTCGCTCATCCGTCCCGAGGCGACGGGCTTCGGCGCCGTCTATTTCCTGCGCCAGATGCTCGAAACGGCCGGTATGGAGATCGAAGGGAAGGTGATCGCCATCTCGGGCTTCGGCAACGTGGCGTGGGGCGTGGCGACCAAGGCGACCGAACTGGGCGCGAAGGTCGTGACGATCTCGGGCCCCGACGGCTACATCTACGATCCGGCCGGACTGGACAAGGAGAAGATCGCCTACATGCTCGAACTGCGCGCGTCGAACAACGACGTGGTGGCCCCCTATGCCGACAGGTTCGCCGGCTCGACCTTCTTCGCGGGGCGCAAGCCGTGGGAGCGGAAGGTCGACATCGCCATGCCGTGCGCCACGCAGAACGAGCTCGACGGCGAGGATGCCGAGCAACTGATCGCCAACGGAGTGAAGGTCGTGGCCGAGGTCTCGAACATGGGCTGCCGCCCCGAGGCGATCGACGCCTTCATCGCGGCGAAGATCCCCTACGGGCCGGGCAAGGCGGTCAACGCCGGCGGCGTCGCCACGTCGGGATTGGAGATGAGCCAGAACTCGATGAAATACAACTGGACGGCCGAGGAGGTCGACGCGCGGCTGCACCACATCATGTCGTCGATCCACCACGCCTGCCTGGAATACGGCACCGAGGAGGGTTATATCAACTACATGAAGGGCGCCAACATCGCCGGCTTCATGAAGGTCGCCAAGTCGATGGTCGAGCAGGGCGTGCTTTGATCCCGGCCCCGGCCGCGAAGATGCCTTCTGCCGTTCGGCGGTTGGCCGTCGGCAGGCGACATGACGTCTGAACGAAACGCATCCGGACATCGCTGCGATATCCGGATGCCTCTTTATATCCGGTCGAACCGGTGCGTGCGTCGGCCGATCCGCAGTCCGGCGGATTTCAGGGTGCCGGCGGGAACCGCTGCTGCTTTCGGATAATCTTGCCGCTTCGGGATACGCCCTCGATAGAGATGTCGTAGTCGGCCGGTGCATCGGAGGTGTAGAACTCGACGGTGGCCTGCCCCAGATCATCGAGCTTGACGACAGGATTCCAGTAAAGCGTCGTGCGATAGTCGGGCGTGTTGGCTCTATATTTCTCTTCGGTGTCGTATGTCGGAGTGTAGAACTCCGCAGGGGTTTGATAGCCCAATGGCGTCACTACGCTTACGTCCGGCGACGGCATAGCGGCATACGCTTCGGCCAGCGCTTTTCCTTTCTTCATGGTAATGGCGATGATGCCGCCTTTGAGGTTCGTTCCCCAATAGGTCGTCTGGTTGCGGTCGATCAGGTCGATACGTGCTACCTGTTCGATCGGGTAATACAAACAATCGGGAACATTATCAAAATCATCGAAATATTGCATACCTCGTTTCCATTCGCTACTCTGCACTGTTTCTTGATAGTCTGCGACTGCTTGTCTGAGATCCCAAGCATTTCCGCCGTTCCGTGCAATATTTCCTATCGCCACCAAAGCTCTCAAAGCAGTTGCATTTATTCCTCGCTCCGATCGTTTCTTCTTATTGACAGTCCATTCTTCGACTTCCCCTTTCCCCGTTGATCCTTGTAACATACCAACCGTTTCCTCTAATCTTCCGTCGACCATAAAAGCCGGTTTATGCCCACGGTATAGTACCCTTCGTCCCATGACCTGCATTCCGGACATCTTCTCGATGAAGTCGAGGATCGTCCCTGCGCTGACCTCCTTGATCTGCTCGGCGTTCCACGACCGTGCTGCCAGGCGGTGTTCCGGCGCGTTTTCGTCGATGTCGTCGTCCCAGGGTTTTGCCGTCACGACCACGGTGTCGATAACGATATTCCGCATGTCTGCCGTGCCGCGCTGCTCGATATACCTTCGCGCCTGCGCCACGTAGGTCGGATCGGGCTGCCGCAGGCGCGGCAGCGTGCGGTATTCGGGAAACGAATCGGGCGTGATGAGAATCCGCGCGTCGGTGATCGTCCGCCCTCGGACGGTGGGGCGCAGCACGAAGGTCGTGCTGTCGGGGAAGTCGAACCCGTTGAGTGCGAACGACCCGTCCTCGGCGATGGGAGCCGAGGTGGCGTAGCCGCTCTGGGGTACCAGCAGCCGCATCGTGTAGCGGTCGAGCTTCTTCTTTTTGGAGAACATGGCCGTGCGCTCGATGCGTCCTGCGATCTCCTGTCCCGCCTCCAACGGGTAATAGGGCTCCTTGTATTCGTCGCGCAGGAGCTTCGGCACGTCGTACCTGCGCCAGCCCTGCGTAAGCAGCAGTTCGTCGAGCCCCTCGTCGCCCTGCGCGTTGTCGGGTGCGAAGTACCAGTCGGGGTCTTCGATCACACCGCGCAGCTCGGAGGAGAGCATCAGCGTGGAGTAGATGCCCGCCGTCGCTACGGGAGCCGCCGCCTTGCGGTCGGTGACGGCGACGGCGAAGTCGCCCTGTGCGGGTCGGCGTTTGGTGTCGCGCACCTCGAAATGCAGCGTTACCTTCGAACGCTGCTGCAACGTGCCCTCCTGCCGCATCGTCACCTCGGCCTCTTCGTCGCGGCGGTTGAAGACCAGCCGCTCGGAGTAGGCTTCGCCCGTAGGGCTGAGCAGCAGGATCTGGTAGAGGCCGCCCGGCAGTTCGTCGCGCAGGAAGGTGAGCGATGCGTGCTGCGGGTTCCACTCCTTGTAGTAGCATTGCGTGCCGCAGCGGTGGACGAGGAGCTTCAATCCCTGCGGCCGCCACTTTTTAGCCGAACGGACGGATACGACGAAGGAGGTGTCGTTGGGCTCGACGCGCAGGACGAAGGTGAAGTCGTTGGCCTCGGGCAGATCGAAGCGCCGCGCCTTGCCGCCCGATGTCTGGACGCATTCGGCCGTGTAGCGCCGGCCGGGCCACGGCGTGAACTCGAACGACCCCATGCCGGCGTGGCGCGAGGCGAAACGCGCGACGGTGCGGCCACGGTCGTCGCGCACGGTTCCCGTCACCTGCCGCGAAAGTCCGTCCTTGCCCAGGGCCTTGAACCCCACGCGGCAGGGCTGTCCGTCGATGAGGTAGCCGCCTTCGGGGAAGAAGGCCACGTCGAAGGGGCCCGCCGCCGTGCGGCGCCGTCGTTTTTCGGGTTGTCGGTAGGGATTGATCGAAAGGGGTTTCGAGAAGAGATAGTCGCCGCCGAGGTTGCGCATGTAGAGCGTGTAGGCGCACAGCACGTATTCGTCCTGCGCGAGCGTCGCGGGCAGGGGCAGGTAGCCGGCATAGACGCCGCCGCGTTGCAGAATCTTGATGCGGCGCACGAGCAGGTTGTCCGTCGTGCGAAGCTCCACGTAGACGTAGCGGCTCGCCGTGAGCGGTTCGAGCGTCGCGGCGTCGACGCAGTGCGCACGCAGCCACACCGTGTCGCCCGCGATATAGGCGTCGCGGTCGGTCGTCACGTGGATCTTCTCCTGCGGAAAATTACGGATTTGCTCCAAAAACGGGTTCTTCTGCGCGTGCAGCGCTTGGAGCGTTCCCAGCAGGAACAGTGCCGCAGCACTCAAAATGCCCCCCCCCTCCATATCGTATCATAGCTGTTCGAATTGCCTAACTATCCGCAAGATAATAAAAATTTGCGGATCGTGCAAATCGGTAGCGCAAGAGGCGGGGCGGCTCGTGGTGATCTTTTGCTCCGCCAGCCTCGGGGAGCGGCAAAAGCGCGGCGGGAACTCCGTGCGATTATCGACCGCCGATCGGTTTTTCGGGCGGCGTCATGCGTTTGAGCCGTCCGTAGACGTAGACGAAGGCGGGGACGAGGAAGAGGTCGGCGGCGATCCACGCCGTGGGATCGCCGAAGCAGACGGCGATGTAGCCCAGGGCCGGTACGGCCCACAGGCTGACCGCCGTGCGGGCGATCATCTCCGAGACGCCCGACAGCATCGCCAGATTCGTGTAGCCTGCGCCCTGGATCGTATAGCGCAGGATGCAGAGCAGGCCGAGCACCGGCAGGAAATAGCTCGCCACGTGGAGGAACAGCCGCGTGGCGGCGAGAATCTCGCTCTGCGACGGATCGATGAAGAGCCGCGCCAGCAGGTCGGAACCGGCCATCAGCACGACGAAGGCGAAGAGTGCGTAGCCGAGCATCAGTCCCGCGGCGACCTTGATGCCCTGCCAGATGCGTTCGGGCTTCACGGCGCCGTAGTTGTGGCCCGTGTAGGTGGCCATCGCCATGCCGAGGCTCTCGAAAGGCGAGATGACGAACATCTTGATGCGCACGCCGGCCGTGAAGGCCGCCACGCAGGCCGAGCCGAGGGCGTTGTTGGCGCTTTGGAGCATGATGCTGCCGATGGCCGTGATCGAGAACTGCAATCCCATCGGCAGTCCGATCGCCAGCAGCGTGCGGGCGTGCCGCGAGCGGAACCGCCGTTCGTCGCGCGTGCTGCGCAGAATCTCGAAATGGCGGTGCATGTAGGCGAAGCAGAGCGCGGCTGAAACGCCCTGCGAAACGACTGTCGCCACGGCCGCTCCCAGCACGCCCCAGCCGAGCGTGAGGATGCAGAAGAGGTCGAGCGCGATGTTCAGCACCGTCGAGAAGAGCAGGAACCAGAAGGGCGTGCGGCTGTCGCCCAATGCGCGGATGATGTTCGACAGCAGGTTGTAGAAGAAGGTGCAGGGGATGCCGATGAAGGTGACCAGCAGGTAGAGGTAGGCGTCGCGGAAGATGTTGTCGGGGGTGCGCATCGCATGCAGGATGTCGGCGCACCAGATGCTTGTGACGATCGCCACGGTCACCGAGATGCCGACGGCCAGCCGCAGGGCGTTGGCCACGTAGCGGCGCATGTCGGCGTAGTCGCGCGCGCCGAAGCGCTGCGCCACCGGAATGCCGAATCCGCAGCAGCAGCCGTTGCAGAATCCCAGGATGAGGAAGATCACCGAACTGCTGGCGCCTACGCCCGCCAGGGCGTCGATCCCCAGAAACTGGCCCACGATGGCCGCGTCGACCAGCGAATAGGTCTGTTGCAGCAAGTTGCCCAGCAGCAGGGGCAGCGTGAAATTGAGAATCAGGGGCAGCGCCGGCCCCGTGGTCATCTCCCGGGATGTCGTCATAGTGAAAAAACCTCTCGCCTAAACCGCAGCAAAGATACGCAAACGGATGCGAAAGTGGTACGTTCGGCCGGCGATTTCGTCCGAAAAACGGCGGG
>ERZ773190.371-NODE-371-length-54045-cov-11.351380_pt1 | contig 54045 bp, 40 predicted proteins | sample MGYA00511111_ERZ773190 | MGnify/ENA primary metagenome ERZ773190 (study PRJEB29015, sample SAMEA2737777) | human gut metagenome | biome: human gut; feature: human-associated habitat; material: faeces | place: China | collected 2012 ... | reverse complement strand
GAGCAACGCCCTTCTAAGGCGTGGGTCCTGCGTTCGAATCGCAGCGGAATCACTTAGCAGAAAGGCTGATTATCAAATGGTTAATCAGCCTTTTTACTTTTCTAATTAGCTGCTATTGATTAAAAAAAAACGAGAAAACTCTCACTTTTGAGCAATTTACCTTGTCGAAATCTTGTCCGAGTGTTTTCTCTAAATTTTGAAACTATGGCAACAATCAGATTAGCTCTAATCCCAGCAAAGGTGTTAAGTGATGGATCTCACAAAATTTGTATAGCCATCCATCACAAAGAAGAAACAAAGTACATTGTCACTCGATTCAAAGTCGACAGTCTTTCACAATTCAAAAACGGGCAAGTAGTCAAACGTCCAGACGCAGCACTAATCAATACCAAACTACGTAATATACTCAATGAATACCAAGAGAAACTTGACAGCATCAAATGCATTCAGGGTTCCTTTGGGGTCAGCCCGAAAAAACTTCTATTTTTAATTATGACTGCACTGATAGTAGTTGGATGTAGTAAAAGTGATGAAGAAAAAAGTGACATTCAGGAAATTTGGCTAAATGGATACAAAGCTCTTACTCCAGAGTCTGATTACGAAAATATTTCCACCACATTTTTATTATTTAAGGCTGACAACAATGAGGAATTTGATGTGAAAAAGCAAACTTTTTCAGGGAATATACTTGATTATCAAAAAATACAAGATGAAACTTGGAATTTGCTGTCAAAATCAAAAATTAAAAAGAAAGATGGTAGCATAGTTGATGCTACTTATTCTATATTTGCCTCGTCAATAAAGGAAACATATACTTCCGCTAAAGTAAAGATTGGTAAATATTTTATGGTAGCAATATATAGCGACTCTAAAACAGGATATCATTGGCTATATTCAAATAAATATGCTTGTCAATATGTTGACATACCATATCGATATAATCCATGGGACTATTCTGTGGTTTTCCCATGTGATTTGCATAATTATGGAAAGATAGAATAGGTTTCATGGAATCAAACTCCTTATCCATATGAGTTTGAATTTTCAAAATAGGTCCATCTGCCGAAAACATTTAAAATCAGTAATACTCATTTCAAATCGGACTCTCTATAAAATAGAGCAATTTCTCAAGCTCTGAAAATAAAATATAGATACCTCTAACACTTTACTGTATCTGTTTCAAATTGCTAATAATAAAGCGATGAATTCAAATTCATCGCTTTATTATTAACCCTAGATGGAAATATTTCCTTTACTCTTTTGTATTCTCATCCCCCATTATACCTGATGAAGAATTATCAGGAGCCTGATCTATCAAATCCATAAACTGATCCAGTTTAGGAGTTATAATAATCTCGGTCCGGCGGTTACGAGCTTTTCCTTCTGCCGTATCATTACCGGCTACCGGATTAAATTCACCTCGACCGGCAGCAGTCAGGCGTTTGGGATTTATACCATAAATATTCTGTAATGCCTGAACAACAGATGAAGCACGCAACGCACTCAAATCCCAATTATTACGTATATTCGTACGAGATATCGGATCGGTATCTGTATTTCCTTCTACCAGAACATCATAATCTTTGTAGTCCTGAATGATTTTGGCTATTTTACTAAGCACAGCCTCTGCTTTATTGCTAATTTCATAACTTCCTGATTTATAAAGCATGTTATCTGCTAAGGAAATATATACAACACCTTTCAATACCTTAATATCCAAGTCACGCATCTCTTCACGGGTAAGCGAACGGGTAAGTTTATTGACCATTACGAGATTCAAAGAGTCTGATCTATTCTTTTCTTTAACCAAATGCTGGATGAAACGGTTTGAAGCATTGATCTCATCTATTAACTTACCCATATTCATATTCCCTTGAGAGCTCTGTGTAAGACTCTTATTCAAGATGCTTTGCATATCGGACAAGCTCTTGCGTAACTCACTATTATTCCGCTGCGCTTCGGCAAGTCTCTCCTCAAGACTTGTTGAACGTGCCTGATTTTCTCTTAGCTGCAATTGACTTTCCTGATATTCTGTTTGCAACTTTGTATAATCAGTTTTTAAACCTTTAAATTGCTTCTGACTTACACAACTCGCCAATACTATACATCCTGTCAGTACTAACAACGGTCGAAAAAGATTCTTCATAACTCTATTATTTTAATTACTAACTTTTTAAGTGACCAACTGCAGCCGTTTCCACAACAATTGCGTAAATCGGTTGGTTATGAACACATTTATCGAGATAAAGCTCGAACGACCTTATAACATTTCAAAAGAACGAAAAGTTTAGTATGTAAATAAAATCTGTTTTTATCAGAGTTTGATCCATCCTTCCAAGTTATCCAACTTAATTTTATAAATTTGCACCATACTAAAACATTACTGCGTGAAAAACAAACGTTGGATTTATTTAGCAATTACTTCCGCAATTATAGTGTTAGGATTGGCTTCCCGAAAACATGGTGATATATTGCCCGAATTTATCGCAGAGTATTCAGGCGATACGCTTTGGGCAGCCATGGTGTATTGTGGAATACGCTTTCTTTTCCCGTCATTATCTATACTCAAGACCATTGTTATTTCCTTATTATTTTCTTATTGTATAGAAATTAGCCAACTATACCAAGCAGACTGGGCAAATACTGTACGAAACACCACACTTGGAGCATTAATCTTTGGACATGGTTTTCTATGGTCAGATATGATCTGTTATACTGTTGGAGTATCATTATCCGCTGTTATAGATTCAGGAAGGATTATTATCTCCCAAAAGAGAAACCCCTAGAAAAAAAGCACTGCAAACCTACTTTGTTTACAGTGCTCTTTCCGATTATCATTTAAACTACCTATCACAATCTACAATGAAAACTATCGCTCAAAGGTAACTTCTTATTAGTGGAAACAACCTTTATTTCATTTTCACCAGGTTCTAGTTCCACATTTTTCCATTCCAGAATAGCATACGAATCCGGTATTGCTTTACCATAACTCTTACCGTTTACAAACAATTCGGCTCCTGACAGATTCGTGAAAGCAGTAATTGTTTGCAAACGTTGTGTACGTACTGTGTTACGTTTGCCTGTTAAATAAAGCATTGGTTCTTCCCTATTCCAGTTGGCCTTATAGAAGTAGAAAGCATCTTTACGAACTTTCCGGTCGAAGGTAACCAAACCTTTATCATTAATTCCGGGACGGTCTCCTTCAGTGCGATGTGCAGCGCCAAAATCAAACATATTCCAGACAAAGCTCCCCCATACATAAGGACGGGAAGAGATTGTTTTCCAGTTTTCAATGTGATAATACGTCTGCCAGTTTTCAGGATGCCACCAACTGGTTGGTACAGTTTTAACCAACGAATCTTGTTGATGGTAAATACTTGCGCCGGCACCATATTCACTGATAGCAATACATATTTCCGGATGATCCTTATGCATTCGATCCAACCATTTCCCCAAATCAGCGGGAGTGCCACCATACCATCCATCATAACGGTTCCAAGCAATAGCATCCGTTATGAAATTCAAATCTCCCATTTGATTACTTGCGGAGGTCGTAGGCCGGGTAGTATCTTCCTGATGTGCCAGCACATTTAATTCTTTGATGTACTCAACCGGATTATCTCCCAACTCCGTCAACTCATTAAACAGCCCCCATACACAAATAGAAGGATGATTATAATGTTGACGAATCAGTTCTTTGAGCTGCTCTTTTCCGTTGGCACGGAAAGCAGGTAAATCCACAAAACCTTTATCATTATATCCACCAGGACCCACAAAAGGTATTTCAGCCCATACAATAATACCATTCTTATCCATCAGATCATAAAAATAAGTAGCCTGCGGATAATGCGCCAAACGAACAGCATTCACTCCCATCTCCAACATCAATGCCACATCTTCCTCATGGTGTTGCGGGCGCAGCGCATTGCCCACCTCACTCCTATCCTGATGACGGCAAACGCCTTGAAGAGGCAAATGTTTTCCATTCAGGAAAAAACCTTTATCAGGGTCGATCCGGTAAAAACGAAGTCCTAACGGTTGTGTAACACGATCTACCATCTGACCATTCCGGAAAAGAGTCACTTCCGCCTGATAAAGGAAAGGATCCTGACGACCATTCCACAAATGAGGCTGATCGATTTCAAATGTAAGTTCCTGCTGCATTACTTCGTTTCCAGAAAGATTCACATTCTTTGTTCCTTCTTTCACCACCCTTTGACCATCTAACAGGCGTACGTTAAGCTCCACTTCCTGATTACCACTACTCCCGTTTGATAAATCAACAATAGCCCGCACCTTAGCATACCGATGGCTCACACTATCCTGTATCAGACGTACTCCGGGGGAAGCATAATCCAAAGGAGAAATACACGTCTCATCAGTAATCAACAAATGTACATCACGATAAATACCTCCGTAAAAATTAAAGTCACCGACCAGAGGCATAATATCCAACTGTTCACCATTATTCACCCGTACTAATATAGAGTTTTCTTTTCCATATTCCACCTTTCCTGTGATCTCAAAGATAAAAGCTCCATATCCCCCACGATGCTCACCTATATGACGACGATTTATAAACACATCTGCAATGTTATTCACTCCTTCGAAACGAATAAAAAGACGTTTTCCTTTCCATTCGGGACGAATAAATAAATTCTTCTCATAATTACCAATTCCCCGTTTATAGTCTATCTTACCGGACAAAGCATCCTGCGCATTCCAAGTATGAGGCAAATCAACTCTTACCTCTGTTCCCTTCTGTACCTGATGCGAAAACCGGAAATTCCAATCATTATTTAGCAAGATATCCTGTCGCTGGGCAAACATCGACATTCCGTAAAGCATGAATAAAACAACCGATACCAAACGGCTGGACTGTAATAAAACTGTTTTCATATTATTTCTTTAATGATGACTTCTTTATTCTGATAAAAGAAGATAATGATTCAACCTTATTCTTATATTTTTTTTCATCGACCCGATTCTTGTTTTCCTTCCCGTCAATCCGATGGTCAAACAACATACTGGCTTTCTTCACGTCGCCTTTCATCCATTCCGCATAACTATAACGCCGGTCAACGGCATTATCTCCTCCTTCCCACTGAATATAGACTTCACCTTTCGTCTTAGCTTTCAGATTCTTGAAAACCCCGGCAAAGCTTTGCCCGCTTAGCTGTTCAGCGGGAACAGGCAGTTTACAAAGTTCACATAAAGTCGGGTACAAATCAACAAATTCCACCATCGATTTTGTTTTTCCTTTTTTCATTCCCGGCACACGGACAATCAACGGTACATGAGTAGAAGTATTCATCAGATTATGTTTACCTATAAAATCATGTTCTCCCAGATTCCAGCCATGATCTCCCAACAAAACCACAATTGTATTATCCGATAATCCCAGTTCATCCAATGCATCCAATACCTTTCCAATCTGTGCATCCACATAACTCATACAAGCATAATATCCATGTTTTACCTCCCGCTGGAAGTCAATATCACTCGTATCCGCAACCCGTGCATACGCATATATCTCGCTCGAATTACGAACCTGCTCCGGCAATCCTTCAGGTCGGAAACGATTGGTAGCCAAAGGTATTTCCTCCCGTTTATATAAATCCCAATATTTCTTTGGGGCATTGAACGGCAAATGAGGTTTCCAGAAACCACAAGCCAAGAAGAAAGGTTTGCCAGCCTCCTTCATCCTTTTCAAGTCACGAATAGCTCGGTTTGCAAGTTTCCCATCATCATAGGCAGTATCAGGAACATCAGCAGATTCACAAAAAGGTCCCCTCATCGTTTTCGGATTAACCGTTTTTCCCGATTCCGAATTCATCCAAAGTTCCCATTTATTATATTCCGCCCAATATACATCATATCCATCCGGATGATTCCGGTAAGGAGGCTCACTCCACGAATCCGCATGATCGCTGATATGATGAAACACCTTGCCGTCCGAAATAGTATGATAACCATTCCGGGTGAACCATCCCGAAATAGGTATTGCTTCGGGACAATCTTTGCTGGCATAGGCGGAAAAACTAATAAAGCGATCGGGGTAATGAGGATATACACCCGTCAATAAACTAGCCCGGGATGCCCCACTCACAGGAATATTACAATACGCATTCTGAAACAAGACGCCACTTGCCGCCAAACGGTCCATATTAGGAGTTTTCACTACATCTACCCCGTAACACCCCAGTTCGGGGCGCATATCATCAGCCATTATAAAAAGCACATTCATTTGGGATGCATCCTGTTGTGCACGTAGTATAGATGAGATGCAGCAAGCTGTTCCACAAAAAAACGCATATTTTATTGATATTCTATTTTTCATTTTCTACCTTAAATTTTCAAGACCTGCAATATACTAAAATATTACAGGTCTTGTGCATCATTTCAATTTAAAATTACTTTGTCCATACCGGATTTTGTTCCAAATTCGTATTTAACGCCAATTGCTTCAAAGGCAACGGATACAGATAATAATGTTCCTGCCATCCAAGCGGGGTATCAAAGAAATAAACATATCCTTCATCAGCACCTGCACCACCCGTTACTTTCAAATTCTTGGCCGAAGCCCCTGTCACATAGGCACCCAGCGGTTGTTTGTTAACATAGTCTCCTTTCTTCCACCTGCGCAAATCATCCAAACGGAAACCTTCGCCCATCAATTCAACTCGTCTCTCTCTACGCACTTCCCACAAAAGAGCAGGAACGGAAGGATCACGCTTCGGATCAAAAGCATCATTAATATCATTCACCACCATTTTCGCCACATTAGCTCTTGCCCGAAGTTTGTTAATAGACTTATCCGCAGCAGCCTGGTCGAACTTGTTCAATTCGCACATCGCTTCGGCATAGTTTACCATCACCTCACCTATACGGAACAGCGGGGCATCTGTTGTATTCACCCCATTCGCGTTGGTAGCTACAGTATGTGTATTATAATATTTCCATACCCAGAAGCCCATTTGGGAAGCGTTCCAGCCCTGTCCCCAGTTCATATTCTTAAAGTGAGGTTGTCCTTGCACGGTGAATCCTTTAAAGTTGGAAGACGGCAAACGATGATAAGTTTCACCGGAAATCGTAGCCATTAAATCTATAAATTCCCTGTCCTGTGCATTATCCGTATATTTCCAATCAGCCGTACTGGGTCCGTTTTCTTTCTTCACCATATATGGAGGACAGATCGTCAAATACAACCGGTAATCACGATCACGGAATTGTCCATACATATTCTTATCACCCCCATAACGGCTAGTCGTCGTGCTAACCGGTCGTCCATCCGTACAAAGATAACTGTCTACCGCGTCTTTCGTTGCCTCAATATAAGATTCACCTGTACGCACCATACGGGTCAAACCATGCATTAACTGTCCGGTTTCATAAGCCTTATACAAAAGAATACCTGTCACCCCATCCAGTGTTTCCGAATTAAACAACTCATCATATTTAGGATGCACATTCGGATATTGCTTAATCACCTCTTCAGAAGCACGGGCACATTCTTCCAGATAAGTATCCGCTCCCGACAAACCATGATATTTTCTCCAAGTTCCTTCAAATAAAGCAAAACGGGAAATAAGAGCTTTCACCACATACATATTAATTGTATTTTTCCCATCCGCTTCGATATTACTGCCAATATGTGTTTCCGCATATTTCAAATTAGACAGAATATTGGAAGCCACCAAGTCACGACTATCACGTTTTCCATAAAGCTCGGGACTTTCCTCAGTCAAAGCATGCTCTACCCAAGGAATATCACCAAATTTAGAAAGCATCTGAAAGTATTTATAAGAACGGAAGAAATATCCCACACTTCTCCAATGCTCCCTCTCGGTTTCACTCATTTCCGAATGATCAATATTATCGAGCATCAGGTTAACACGACGGATATAATCATAATCCCAATCTTTAGACTCATCCGTAGCCTTTGCTTTGCGATATGCCCACTGACCTTCATATCCATCCAATCCTTTTATCATGTTATCCGATTCAAAATCACCACGGAAAATTTCATCCGTTTGCCCTGTATCATACGTATATCCGAAGAACACGTTATACAATCCCCATGTATACGTTTTAAAGTTGTCATAGGTAGTAAAGACCGATGCTTCTGTTTGCTGTCCTTTGGGATAAACCTCCAGAAATTCGTCATTTAGACAAGACGACATCAACAAACAAAGACTAACGCTTACACATAGTATATATTTATTCATAATAATTACTCTTTAAGTTGTGAAACAATCAGAATGAAAGGTTTATACCGAACGAATACTGTCTCATATACGGATAGGTAAAACCACGTTGTCCTAAATCATCCGTGACAGAACGTTCCGGATCAAGTCCCTTCGGCAAGTGGTCGAACGTATAAAGATTCTCACCACTGAAGAACACAGCCAGATTATTAACTCCAATCTTACTCATCCACTTAGACGGGAAATTATAAGAAAGCGTTATATTACGAATACTTAAGTACGATCCATCCTGTAGATAACGAGTCTGTACACGTGTATTGGCATCTGTATTTCCGGCCGCTTTCTCATAAATACGGGGGAAATAACTATTCGTATTTTCCGGAGTCCAATAATTCAACTGTGAATCATAAACGGTAGTCCAAGCATCATAATGCGGATAAAACAGATCGTTCATCACCCACAAATCTCGTTTACCAACTCCTTGCAGCAAGAATGACAGAGAAAAACCGTTCCAACTTGCACTACCATGAATACCATACTGATAACGCCGGGTATTATTACCAATGATTTTACGGTCTCCCGGATCTTTCGTTGTACTGGTACCACTGTTGATAATATCATTACCATCCAAGTCCTTATATAATATATCTCCCGGATTCGGATTATAACCTTCCACTTTAGCAATACCCGGTTTCAGTTTGCCATCTGCATCGAAATCATCCACTGTGTACAAACGATCGGTCACATACCCCCAAATTTCACCCAGTTCCATTCCTACGCGATATGTTTCATTATCGTTCTTGTCCTTGCCAAACAGTCCTGTTTCGTTGTTGTATTTAGTAATCTTTGTTTTCGCATCGTAAAGATTAAAGCCTATGCTATATTTCACTTTTCCGATCTGATCGTTCCAGTCAACCGAGATTTCCCAACCTTTAGAACGAAGGTCAGCCGTGTTCTGTAAAGGGGCACTTGCACCTAATACACCCGGAAGTTCAGAGCCCGGAGCAAGCATACCCTTAGTATCTCTACGATACCAGTCGAACACCATATTCAATCTGTTATCCAATAGCCCAAGATCGAATCCGACATCAATTGTCGTTACTTTTTCCCAAGTAAAGCTATTGCTAACCAAAGCAGCTGGTTTCAAAGTAGTAACTTTAATACCGGAAACAGTCCAATAAGCCTGTTCCGCATCCATACCGGGAATATATGCGTAAGGAGTGATGCTCTGATTTCCAATATTACCCCAAGAACCACGCAATTTCAAGTTCGAAAGAACAGAGTTCAAAGGTTTCATAAACGCTTCCTCGCTGATACGCCATCCGGCGGAAACCGAAGGGAAGAAACCGAAACGGCTATTCTTCGGGAATTTGGAAGAACCGTCATAACGTCCGTTCGTTTCAAGCAAATACTTGCCGGCAAACGAATAGTTAATGCGATAGAATAACCCTCTTACCGTATAACGTTCAAATTTGTCTTTAGCAAAATAATCACCTGTCGACTGCGAAATAGACGGCAGATCTTCATTAATCATATTCATACGCGACATCTCAGCATAACGATAATCACTACTCTCCTGATTGAAACCTCCCATCACCGTTACATCATGTTTGCCCCATGAGTTGTTATAGTTAGCATAGAAGTTCAATGCATTATAATCCGTAATACCATTGGAATATTCATACTTGGAATTGGCAGTGGAAACCTCTTTCACAAAGTTACCTCCATGTGCATAATAGAACTTCTTCTCAAATTTCGTTTTCTCGTTACTTAGATGATTGAATGTATACTCACCAATCAACTTCACATTCTTCAAAGGACTGATCGTAACCTTTCCGAAAATACGAAGATTATTCTTTTGAATAGTTGTCGGATATGCCAGATCAATCAAGTTACGAGGAGTATTGATCGGTAATTCTTCGCCGTCAATATTCATTGTTCCAGTAGGGAAATAAGAAGGGAATGCGACTGCTGCTCCCCATATACCATATCCTCCGGAAGTTTCCGGCAATGAAGAGTTCGAGTTCGTATATTTAATATCCAATTCCGGAGTAATCCATGAAAACACATCTGAACGGAGATAAGAAGACACATTGTAACGCTTGTACGTATCTTTATCCGAAGCCAGTACCCCATTTTCATTCACCATACCGAAGGAAAAACGATAAGAAATATCTTTCGTACCGCCACCTACCGAGATATTATGAGTTTGCTGGAAACCAGTCTCCATCATATCATCGAAAAGATCAGTTTCTGCCAAGCTATAACGCAGCCCGTCCACCATTGCATAACCATCCGGATATGCAGACGGATTAGCATTATATTCCTTCAAAAGTCCCAACCAGGTATCTACGTTCTGACCACTTTGATAATTGATTGTCCCCATGTCCTTATAAGCCTGTACCGTTTGGAGCGGAGTAGCCTTATGAGGCATATTGGCAGGTCTGCTAAAAGAGAAGTTATTTGAATAATTAATAGAGAGTTTAGTTGCATCCGAGCCTTTCTTTGTAGTAATCAAAATCACACCGAAAGCTGCCCGTGCTCCGTAAATAGCAGAAGATGCCGCATCCTTCAAAACAGTCACCGATTCAATATCGTTCGGATCGAGCATATTAATATCCATCTCCACGTTATCCACCAGCACCAGCGGTTTCCCATTCTTATCCAGACTGTTGACACCACGAATGTTGAAACTCATTTCTTCACCGGGTCTTCCTGAATTACCTGTAATCTGCAAGCCGGGCATTGCCCCTTTTAAAGCGTCACTCACAGACACCACCGGACGATCACCTAAAACATCATCCATCTTCACACTGCTCACCGCACCTGTCAGGTTCGCTTTCTTTTGTACGCCGTAACCAACAACTACTACTTCGTCTATTAACCGAGTATCTTCTTTCAAAGTTACATTGAGAGGACGTTGATCTTTCACCACCACTTCCTGTGTGGCATAGCCAATATACGATATGGATAAACGGGCATTCGGAGTAACCATCAAAGAAAAATTGCCATCCATATCCGTAATGGTACCTTCCGTAGAATCGACCACTTTCACATTTGCCCCAATCACCCCTTCACCTGTAGGATCAGTGATTCTACCTTTTAAGACAAACGCTTTTTCCTGTTCTTTCTGCGGTGTCACTGCATGGAACATAATCACCCGGGTTCCGTTCACTTCATAACTGACGTCCGTACCGGCCAGCAATTGTCCCATCACATCATTAATAGTACCGTTATTTATATTCACAGAGACTTTCCTATTCAAATCAATGTCATTATTACGAATCAGGAAAGAGTAATTGCCTTGCTTCTTTATTACTTCAATGGCTTCTTTCAAAGTAATATTATCTACTTTCACACTGAATCGCTTACTTTGTTCCTGTGCCGATAGCTGGAAACCACCAGTCAAAACGTTTCCTACAGACAAAAGTAGAAGCATTAATAATATTCTTTTTACTATTAATCTCATATTTTTCACTATTAAAGGTTAACATAATATCTTTCTATACAACGCTGAACCGCCGATATATCTATCGACTAAGTTCCCAATCATACTTTACTTTTTCTTATTTTACCTCCTTTTTCTTGTCAGTTATAAAGATAGTGTCTCCACTAACTTTCCATGTATATTGCTTCTCAACGTTGATTTCTCCCAATATATCATTGATACTTTGATTACTATTGAAACATCCGGAAAAGCGTTCCGCTTTCAGACGTTCACTCTCTAAACTGATCTTCACCTGGAATTTGCGCTCCAGACGGTGTGCGATGTCGGCAAACGGAGCATCTTCAAATGTCAGGCCACCATCCAACCAGTCACAGGCAGAACTAGCATTTGATTTCATTTTCTCCATGCGGCCCGTATTCTTATCGTAAAAAGCCTGTTCGCTAGGGAATAGTTTCATTACCGAACCGGACAAAGTGGCTAAATTGACACGACCTTCCAACAAAGATACCATTACATAATTATCGTCATCATAAGCGCGTACATTAAAAACAGTCCCTACCACCTTTACCTGTACACCATTCGTATTTACAAAGAAAGGAATCTTCTCATTTTTCGCCACCTTGAAATATCCTTCGCCATCAAGCGTAACATCACGTTCACGAATACCGAACCCACGGCAATAACGTAACACAGAACCCGCATTCAATGAAACCTCTGTTCCATCCGGAAGCACAATATTCGTCCGCGAACCAGCTGGCACTTTAATTTCATAAGGAGAATCCGCATTCGTATATACTTCCGTAAGATTTTCAGTATAAGTGTACCAGAAGTAATTACAGCCCAACAACAAAATAATTGCAGCAGCTACCTTCAGCCACACAGGAACTATCTTCCGCGAACGGACAGGTTTCATCTCAGCAGCGGCTATTTTTTCTTTTATCTGTGATAAATTAGCATCCTCTACTTTGGCAAATGCAGGCACAGAAGAAACAGCCCATACTGCGGACATCTCCCGGAAAATTTTAGCTGCATCTTCATTGGAAGCCAGATAAGCGAACAGAGCTTCTTTCTCCTCTTCGGTGCAGTTACCGGACAGATAGTTGCTTATCCGGATTTCCAATTCTTCTATATGATAAGAGTCATTCATAAACGTACTTTTTCTATGGGTGTATATAACTAGATACGCAATAAAAAAAGAAACGTTTAAAAGAAAAGCGATTTTTTTTAGAGAAACATCAAAATAGCTATCATATAAGGAGTACCCAGTGATTCGCGTAGCTTAGTCAATGCTATTTTCATCTGTACTCTTACAGTGGTCACATTAATATTCTGCTCCTCGGCAATTTCACTGTATGTCTTACCCTCATACAAACTTGCTTTAAATATGGCACGGCATTTGGCTGGCAATTCCTCCACCTTCTTCATGATGATGGTATTCATTTCGCTATGCTCCAATGCCTGCAAAGGATTATCGGAAGAAAGAATATGATTTTCGAGAAAAGCCCAGATTTCTTCCATCTGTTCCGTCATCTGTTTTTCGTTGAAGTAGGAAGAACGCAGATAACTAATACTTGCGTTTTGAATAGCACGCCGCAAGTACGGAAGAGCCGGGTGAGTGATATGGTGGCGATTCTGCCAAAAAGCGACAAAGACATCATTCACAATCTCCCCTGCCACCCTCTTGTCATGCACATAATAAACAGCTATCGCACACAAATAAAGGTAGTAGGTATGATAGATTTTATCAAATGCTTTTGTATTACCGTGATTTAACTGTTCAATTAGATTTTCAGAGATTTCTGGTAGATTCATTCGTTGTCTTTCTTTAAGGAACGGTGCAAATATAGCGATTAATTCAGAAAAACAAAATTCCAATCAGATAAACCGGAGCCCGGCAATCATTCCTTAACCCTACAATCCCATCGGCATTTTCAACAAATACCAAACGATAAACAGCAATGTCCAGACAACCAGGATGCCTAATGAATATCTCCAAGTATATTTCAGCAATGAACCATACGTAATCTGCTTATCATATTGCCGCATATAGGTAAGCACCAGAGGCATATAGAATAAGAAAGGAGTAATGGCATTCGTCGAACTATCTCCGATACGGAAAGCACATTGTGCTATATCCGGAGCAATTCCCATCTGTGCAAACATCGGGATAAAGATAAAAGACATAAAAGCCCATTTGGAGGTAGCAGATACCATAATCAGATTTATCAATGCCGTAAACAGAATAAACAGAACAAGAGCAGACAAAGGAGCCGGTTCAAACGAAGAAAGCAAGTCAGCCCCCATAATCGCCAGACATTTATCCAGATGGGAATATTCAAAACAGGCAAACATCTGCGCAGCGAAGAAAGCGATAACGAAATACACTCCAAGAAGCTTCATTGGCTGCGTAAGTCCTTCAATCACATCATTGTCAGTGCGATACCGTCCGGAACTGAATCCATAAGCCATTCCCGTAATACCTGCTCCCAAAGAAAGCAAAAACAAAATACCGGCAATAAAAGGCGAATGCATCAAACCACCATTCACACCCCGCAAAATTCCATAAGAAGAAAAAGTAAGCCACAAGATAAGAGCCACATAGATAGCTGCCACAACAATGGAAATCATAATGGCACGCCGCTCTTTACGAGACAGAGGATGGTAAGCCACCACCTTCATACTGCCTTCATACTTACCTAACGTAGGAAGAAGCCATTTTTGAGTAATCCAATACACAATAGCCGTAATGGCCACCGTTGAAGCACTCATAAAAAAGTAATTGCAAAGAGGTTCTGTATTCCCCTGATAACCCGTTTGTGCCAGTGCAGCCTCTTGCGTGGTATGCGCCAACAACGGGTCCATCGTACTCAATACAATATTAGCACTATACCCGCACGCAACGGAAACATAAGCCGTAACAATCCCTGCAATCGGATGAAGCCCCACCCATTGAAACAGCATAGCAGCAATAGGCAATAAAATGATATATCCACCATCACCAATGGCATTCGACAACAAGCCAAGCACAATCACCCACAAGATGATCTTCCTCTTTTCCTGCCGGTTTCCCACCCCCATGCGGATACAAGCATCAATAAAACCGGAATGTTGTGCCACTCCCAATCCGAACATAGCAATAATCACCATGCCCAATGGAGCAAAACCTGTAAAGTTCTTAATAGCATTCCGCAACCACCAGCGGATTCCTTCCGGACTCAACAGGCTTTGTACACGGATATCCTCACCTGTCTGCGGCAATGTCACTTTCAATCCATAGATATCGCATATCCATGAAAGAAAGACCACTGCCATTGTCAGCAGAAGGAACATCGTAGCGGGATGGGGCATGCGCCATTTATTCTTCATCATTTTCCGACTAAGCAAGAAGCTACCGTTAATACTTAATTTACTCTTCGTCAGGCTCCAGATTATCCAGATCAATAATACGCAATTCCAATGCACGTACTGCCAACCGGGTAGCATTCACTCCCACCCGTTCTCCATTCGGGAAAAGACGTCCAATAAGATCATTCTGCCGTTTCTCCAATGATTTCACACCAAAAGGCATTCCTTTCAGATTGGCAATCATCTCTTTCGTATAACCCAAAGCCAGATGACGGAGAAAACGTTCATCGTATTCATCAATATCATAGCTGATGACAGCCTCCTGACGCTTAGCATCATTGGCTACAGATTTCTTGAAACGATCTACAATCTTTTCCAGAATCGGATAGTTAAATACCAATTTCTTTCCATCCATCACAGCCTGTACATCTGTTTTCGTCAGTAGCTCACCCGTTTTGAGGATGATTCCATCGGCACCGGCATTCAATACGTCCACCCACAACTTTTCGTTCAGAATCTCACCCGTGAAGATCAATACCCGAACTCCTTTGTAACGTTTGAATATATTCTTGCAAATATCAACACCAATGGTCGTAGAACCTCCTAGTCCTAAGTCCAACAATACCAGATCGGGAAGCTGGGCCTCCATCAACGGCCAAAACTCACTTTCCGTCATTGCCGTGCCGATTACTTCTGCATTCGGTATTTCATGACGGAATATTTCTTCTGTCCCTTTCAACTCCAGTTTTACATCCTCTACAATAATAACTTTAAACTTCTGTTCTTCCATGTTCCTTATCTAATAACTTTTATGTGTTTTCCTTTTATCGGCGCGGAATAGTGAAATAAACTGTAAACCCGCCGCCTTCAGCCGGCTCGGCATTGATACGGCATCCCCTACGCCCCGCAAATTCGTCGTGGTCGCGGATAATTTGCTTGCATACCAGATATTCCGTTCCCCTCAACTCCCCTTTTTCACCGGAAGTCATACGTGCCAGATTCGGATAAAATAGTTGATTCAACTCTTCCACACTCTTCTCACGTCTCGTATCCGTAAAGAGGAAACGAATATATTCATTATCCTTGCGCGCTTGCAGACGTATCACTCCATCTTCACGTACAGTCAATGCTTCATCAATCAAATTCTCCAATAGAAAACGCAACTGATTCACGTCTCCTATCACCTTCGCCTCCATCGGCTCTATTTCCAATTCTATCCTCTCCGGCCGATTCTTCATCAACTTCTTGAAATATTTTCCGGCAGCATCCAAAAGTTCCTGTACCGGAATCACCGTACGCCGGAAAGTGACCTCCTCCAATTGACGGGAAGCACACGAACTCAAAATCGTAAAGATTCCCTTATAGTATTCAATCAATTCCGTCATAGTCTCCACCGCTTCACGCTCCTCCGTTTCCGAAAGATTCTGCGCATTCAACCGCCCTACAATCTGCTTGATTTTATTCGGATAATAAATCGTCTCATGTTTAATAGTCGACAGACAGTTGTCAAGCACCATATTCTGAACATGCAACATGCTGTCTTCCCAGGAAGCCCGACGTGTTTCTTCGTGTGCCGACTCGATATCCCGATATTTTGTAGCCAGCTTCACCACTGCGTTAAACACGACAATAGCCACATAACGAGCTACCAGTTCAAAAAGCAGTCGATCCGTCTCCTGTTCCGTTCCTTCTCTGCGCTCCAGATAAAGCACACCGACACATTGATGCTCGCCCCCTGCTTCCACCATCAGCGGAATTGCCTGAAGATGCTGCTCAGAAAGATATTCTCCGGCACTAAAACACTGCTCTACCATCTCCGGCATTTCCTGTCCGGGACGAGAAGCATATTCCAGCCGATGTGTCGTTTCATTATAAACGGCAATTCCCATCCGGTCAATCGTCAGTAATTCATTTACCGAACCGAATGCTTCATCCACAATCCGCTGCGGAATTTCTTTAAGCGTACTCTCTTCTCGTTGAAGTGCCTCTGCATTTTCCTGTTCCTGCGGTCTCACCAAAGATGCAGCAAACACCTTCTGGTTAATCTCAAGTACCTGTTCGAGATTCAAACGATTCTGCAAACGTTTTCTCATGTACAGAAAATAATATCCAACCAACGAAACAATCAATAAAACAAAGCATAAAATAATCCCTACCGTCTTATTGGTATTCGAACGCTCCAACTGCCGGCAATATGCTTCGAGAGTTTGATCCTCTCCCTGCAACTTATACAAATCCGTAAATGCCGAATTATTATAACTATATGCATCCAACTGTTTCAAAGCCAGAAAAGCAACCGCTGCCTCATTCCTGATATCCAGAATTACATGATAATCCGAATCAAACAATTCGTTCCACCAACTGATTTCAGCAGGCGTTCCCTCACCTACCAGCTTCATATACCGATGTGGACGATCCGGACGCGCATATTTTTCATAATGCTCATTCAGAAAAAGCATTGCAGAATCTATATATTGCAAAGCCAACTCATAATTTTCATCCACATTAGCAAAATAGGCAGCATTCGCATAATCCGACGCTACATCCAGCAAATCCTCATACGCAGAATCCATAACTACTACAATCGAATCGCCATCCTGCAACATGGGAGGAATCGGATCATGCAGACAAGAAACCATCCCCAACGGAAGCAACAAGCAAAGCAACAATACCCCCATTGCTTTACGCACTCCCGAAGGCAAACGAAAATAAAAACGGCTTCCCTTCCCCAGTTCACTCTCCACATCAAAAACGCATCCCCGGAATAAATCATTCGTTTTCTTATACTTCTCAATGATTCCCTTACAATTCATCAATCCGAAACCACTACCTTTGTTTTCTTTCAACACTTCCGGATCGGCCGCATTCTTCATTCCGATCACACGGGAATCATACACCTTCTCACCAATGATATGAGCCACATCTTCTTCGGAAATACCTCTTCCGTTATCCTCCACAGAAATCTCGACATAGGCATCCTCCGTAGTACGGGCATACACTTTAATTGTTCCTCCTTCCGGAGTATATTTACGGGCATTTTCTGCCAGCGTATTAATCATAAACAAAGTCAGTGCCCGGTCGGCCTTCACCATAACCGTAGTCGGTTCAATTTCCAACTTCTGATTTTTCATTTCAAAAGCACGTCTTCCCTTGCCTAGCAGCTCAAACAGTTCATTGAGACTGAAAGTTTCAATATTCAGGCTAAGCGTTCCTTGCTTCATCTTAATCCAAAGAGCCAGAATATCGTTGTACTCATTAATCGTAGTTACCAGTTCGTCAATGTATTGATACTTCTCTTTCTTAATCTTCGCATTATCAATATACCCCCGCTCCGTCAACTTATGCACCTCGTTCAAGATACGGTCGATATAAGGATTAATTCCATTGACAATAGCCAGACAAGCCTTCTTTATAAGATTCTGGCGTTTATTTCCTGCAATATGTTGTTCGTAAACATACCGTTGCTTTTCCAGCTGCATCCGCTCGTCACTCAACGCTTCCACCATCTGCTCATTGTCCGCAGCCCAAACAATATACGGTTCAAGCACATGCACCAATGCTTTTTCATCACGGTTCAACCGATGCAGAGGAACCAGTGCCGCTTTTCCTTCCTCCGGAATTTCCAGTTGAAGACGTCCTTTCCCAAATAATTGATCGATACCTTGTTGAATTAATGGAACATTCATCGGAATGGACGAAGTTATATCCCGGCAAAGAGTCAGAATCCGTTGCAGACGCTCCACGTCTACCTGATTCCTTATTTTAGACCGTTTATTGAAAAACCACCAAAGAATAACCACCAATACAAGTCCGACAATAACCAAAGAAAGTACAAGCGTCATTTGTCGTGAATCGGCTTCCAATGAAAGATAGCGGCTCTCCAACTCCTTATCCTGACGGGTATAATTTAAAATATCCAAATATATATTCCGGTTGTAATCAGAAGCATACTTCATCCCGAGCCCCGCATACGACACACTCAATTGCTCCCGAATCCTTGAGATCCATTCAGGTACCGTTCTCACATCTTCCTGCATGATCCATGGAACCCCGGTATAAGTCGTATCTCCTTCTACAAAAACATGTAGTTTATCCAATGTATCCGCCGCATGGTGATAATAGAGCATGTGATGTTGATTCACACAATCCAACGCTTTTGCAAGCGTATCCAATGCCTCCGTATAACGTCCGTGCTCATTCATATATTTACCGATAGACACATACGCACCGGCAATCTGATACAAATCATTGTACTCACGAAATTTTTCAAGCGCACGCTGTGCCATTCGCAAAGGCAAAAGCGAATCTACGGGAAACCCAAACTGATCCAGCGCATATCCCCTTCTCGTCCGAAAAAGTTCGAAATTATTAGGTGAAACCATCAGATTAGCCAATCCTTGCAGACCATTTCCTTCGAAATAAGGATGATTAGTCTGAACAGCTGTCCGCCAGGTAATATAAAGTTGGTCGAACTCACGCATTTTCCGGTCTTCCGGCTTGGTTGCTTCCACCAACGAGGCCGAACCTTTAATATAATGATAATAAAGCAACTGATTAGTATCTGTCAAAGCTTCATCTTCCGGAATCCGGTTAAGAGATGTGATGGCCTCCTGCCGTTGCTGCAGATAGTAATAATAAATAGAAGAAACGATGAAAAATTCGGTGAATGCATAATCCAGCCGTAGTGCCTCGTGACGGTCGGCAAACAAATCACTCTCTTCACGAATACGTTTCATGCGCTTGAGCGCACTATTACGATAATCATAAAATTCTTTGTTCATAGCCGTCCGCTGACAGATTTTCATCAGTCCGATGTCGGCAATCAACAGTTCGAGTTCATTTTTAGTCAGTTTATATACTTCCTTATGCAACGCTTCCGCCCGGTCAAAGTCCATAGCCATAAAAGCACAGAACCCCAGATTGTTGGATGCTTCCGCTTTCCCCGACTTGTAGAAATTCACCTGCCGATAGGCTTCATTGGCATATTTATAAGAAGAATCCAGGCTTCGATAACGATAAGCATACGCTTTCCCGTTTAATGAATCAATCAGGCGCACCTCTTTGGTCGGCACCATATCAGTGCACGAAAAAAAAGAGGCAAACAACACTATACCTATTATATATAAAGGAAAGCGTGAACTCATTTTTGACTATTAACTGTTTTCAGAAAGCAAATCTACAAATATTTCCGATAAGTTGGAGAGAAAAATATTTTTTATACAATAAGTCCTTCTAAATAATAAGAGAAATTCCTACCTTTGCAGGCAAATTAACAAATAGGTAACATCTATTACAAAATGAGCGAAAAAGCACCCTTTATGGTATTCTCGGGAACGAACTCGAGATATCTGGCAGAAAAAATCTGCGCAAGCCTGGATTGTCCTCTGGGAAATATGAACATTACCCATTTTGCCGATGGCGAATTTGCTGTTTCATATGAGGAGTCAATTCGTGGCGCACACGTATTCCTGGTTCAATCCACTTTCCCTAACTCAGACAACTTAATGGAACTTCTCCTGATGATCGATGCTGCAAAACGTGCGTCTGCAAAGAGTATTGTAGCTGTAGTCCCCTATTTCGGATGGGCACGTCAGGATAGAAAAGACAAACCCCGTGTATCTATCGGCGCTAAGTTGGTAGCCGACCTGCTGTCTGTTGCAGGTATCGACCGTCTGATTACGATGGACTTGCATGCAGACCAGATTCAGGGATTCTTCAATATCCCGGTAGATCACCTGTACGCATCAGCAGTATTCCTTCCTTATATCCAGTCATTGCAACTGGAAAATCTGGTTATTGCTACACCGGATGTAGGAGGTTCAAAACGTGCCAGTACTTTCTCCAAATACCTCGGTGTACCATTGGTACTCTGCAACAAATCACGCGAAAAAGCCAATGAAGTAGCATCTATGCAAATCATCGGTGACGTAGAAGGTAAAAACGTCGTACTGATCGACGATATAGTTGACACAGCAGGAACAATCACCAAAGCAGCCAACATTATGCTGGATGCCGGTGCCAAATCAGTACGTGCCATCGCCAGCCACTGCGTAATGTCTGATCCGGCTTCTTTCCGTGTACAAGAGTCTGCCCTAACCGAAATGGTATTTACCGACAGCATCCCTTACGCAAAGAAATGCCCGAAAGTAAAACAGTTAAGCATTGCTGATATGTTTGCTGAAACAATCAAACGAGTGATGAATAACGAATCTATCAGTTCACAATACATCATTTAATAGATGATAGGTGACAAATGCTAGTTGATAGTTGAAGTTACTTTCAACAGGAAATTATAAAATGGATAATGACCGCTTTGGGTTATTATCCATTTTTCTTTGTACCATAAAAAAGAGGCCACGCAATGCGCAGCCCACTATCATTTATCATTTATCATCTATTGAAGTCTTCCGAATTTATAGGTTCCTTTTTTAATCACCTTCCCATCTTTATCTGTTTCCACAAAAGGACCATTTTTCTTTCCTTGTTTGAAAAAGCCCTCGAAGCGATTACCATCTTTGTCGATTTGTACGCCCTGTCCATCTTCCAATCCGTCAACAAAGCCACCTTTATATTGCATACCAGCAACGGTTTTCAAAGTACCCTGTCCATCGGGACGGTTGTCTTTCCAGTCACCGTCATAAACATCGCCATTGCTCCATTTATAAACTCCTCTGCCATCACGTTTATTGTTTTTCCAGCTTCCTTCGTACACAGCACCATTCGCCCAGGTAAAAGTACCTTTTCCGTCTTGCATGCCATTTTTGAAATTACCTACATATTTGTCACCGTTAGCATGATAATAAACCCCTTCACCGGTGCGTTCACCTAAGAGATAAGAACCTTCATAACGATCGCCCGTGTGGAAGTAGTATGTACCTCTTCCGTGTTGAATATCATCCGCCCAATCACCGTCGTATTTATCTCCATTGGTATATTCAAATACCCCTTTTCCGTGACGGACATCATCTTTCCAGTCTCCTTCATACTTACAGCCGTCGTCCCAGTTCATGGTACCTTTGCCGTTCTTCTTATCATTTTTCCAGTGACCGGTATATTTAGCACCGTTTGCCCAAGTGTATGTACCTTCGCCTTCACGTTTATCATTCACCCAATGACCTACATATAAATCACCGTTATGATAATACATTGTTCCTTCACCATGCTGATAATCCTGATACCACATACCGTCGTAACGGTTGTTATTCATAAAATAATAGATACCTTTTCCATGCTGCTGATCCTGGAACCACTGTCCTTCGTACTTTTCTCCGTCAGGAAACATATAAATACCATATCCTTCACGTTTCCCCTTCACATATTCACCTTCAAAGACATCGCCGTTTTTGAAAACCGTTTTTCCTTTTCCGTTCGGTTTTCGCCCTTTCATTTCTCCTGTATAGACACTGCCATCCTTAAAAGTATAGTTGCCAATCTTTATTTCAGTGGAGAATGTATCTTTAATTTTTCCGAAAAATCCGCCTTTTTTTCCTTCATTTTCTTGTGCCATCACTCCCTCTTGTGCAAGAAGAGCCAATAAAAGTGTAGTATATAGATATTTCCTCATTGGTTTTAGTCGTTACTCATTTTAGAATTACAATTTGGACAAAGATACAATTTCTATCCCAAACAGCCCACTTTCGGAAAGCAATTTATGACAACTTTTTACCTGCAATGACCTCTTTTAATGTCTCTTTGCACAAATAGCGCTGTGCCAAATCTTGTATTTCCATCGGAGTAACCTCATTCACAGCCAGCAGAGAACGTGAAAAGTAGTCATCATCCAGACCGGAAGTAGCTATGAAGATCCACGCATCCGAAAGTGAGAAAGGCGACTCATAACTACGGCACATTTCTCCCAACATATAGTTGCGTACAATAGTCAATTCTTTGGCTGACACAGGTTCCTGATGCAGGCGGTCTATTTCATGATACACTTCCTGTATCAACGGTTCCACATATTCATTATCCGTTTCTGTCGAGATAGCCAATAGTCCGCTATCCGGATAAAACATGATTCCTGCCGAAATACCATAAGTATATCCCTTCTCTTCACGAATATTAGACATCAGCCGACTGCCGAAATAACCTCCGAATAAAGTCATCAATACCCGAAGTTTCAAATAATCAGGATGATTACGAGTAATGGTCGTATATCCCATCTTCACAGCACTCTGCATGGCGTCTTCACGCTCTGTAAAAATTCTCTTTCCGGGAACAGCAGTAAAAGGAAAACTTAATCTCAACACCTGCTGCTGATGCTGGCCGAAAGAAGTGCCGAATGTATCTGTCACCCGGCTGATAATATCCTCCGTCACCTTACCGGACAAAAAGATAGAGCAATTACCCGAATGATAATACCGTTCATAAAATTCACGGAGCACTTCCGGAGTGATGGCATGATAATCCTCCTCCACCACTATTTTACCACATGGATGCTGTTCACCGTAAAGCGACTGCAACAGACTGCGGTGTGCCAGAAAATCAACTTTGGAAGTATTGACCTGGTATTGTTGGATATTGGTATCGAGAATGGTATGCAATTCCTTTTCCGGGAAAAGCGGTTCTTTAATCATGGATTCCACCACCTCCAATGTTTTCGCCAAATACTTATTCAACGAATAAACAGTGATATATGCATATTCCGACGAACTGGACAATTCGAGCCATGAGCCGTAGTAATCCAGTTTCTCGGCAATGGTGGCAGCCGTATATTTTTTCGTGCCTTCGCGCAGCATCCGGTTCGTAAACAGAGCTTGCAGTTTCTGCGACTGTTGCCAGCGCCCCCCGGCAAAAAGTACATCTATGCGTACCACTTCCTGTTCACCCGCATTAATAACAGTCAACGGAATACCGTTTGGCAACGTCATTCGAACGGGAGGAAGTATACGAAAATTTTTCAGGGTTTGTATTTCAGGTTGTATCGTACGATCCATAAGATTAGATTCTATTCTTCAAAAATTCTTCTGCCCGTTCCAAGTCTTGCGGGGTATCAATTCCAATAGTTTCCACTTCACTGATACCTACCTTTATTTTGTATCCGTTTTCCAGCCAGCGAAGCTGCTCCAAAGATTCGGCCAGTTCCAAAGAAGACTGTGGAAGCATGGTAATCTCTTTCAGCACCTCTGTACGATAAGCATACAATCCGATGTGCTTGTAGTAGGTATGTCCCTTCAACCAGTCCTGTTTCTCGGCATTCCGCTGATAAGGAATGATAGAACGGCTAAAATAAAGTGCATTCCAGTTCTTGTTGACTACCACTTTCGGTGAATTCACGTTTTCCAGTACGGCAAACGGTTCATCAGCAGTAAAAGGCTTCACCAACGTAGCAATCTGCGTGGTTGCATCATCGAAACAAGCCTTTACCGCATCCAGTTGTGAAGGCTGAATAAAAGGTTCATCTCCTTGTATATTCACTACGACGTCAAAATCACCTCCAATCTTGGTACAGGCTTCATAACAACGATCCGTACCACTTTTGTGGTGAACGGAAGTCATCACAACCTTTCCCCCGAACGCCTTAACAGCAGCTTCAATGCGTTCATCATCCGTAGCTACATAAGCGTCATCCAAAACGCCTGCCACTTGTTCGTATACGCGTTGTATGACTGTTTTTCCGCCCAACATAGCCAACGGTTTCGCAGGAAAACGAGTGGATGCATAACGGGCAGGTATAATTCCAAGAAATTTCATCTACTTAATAAATAATGAAGAATGGAAAGCAGATAATGACTGTTGTATATATCCCCTTTGCCAATCCTCCGGTTTTAATATTTTGTTATCATATAAAAGCATGTCAATATCCAGACATACTTTTTCCTCTTTCTTATCCTCCGAACGACGTCCGGACCTCTGTTCTATATCTTTCAGCATTTTCCTCACCGTCTCTTCATCCTTATCGGAATAGAACAGAACCACTTGATTGGAAAACAGAGCCGGATTCTTAAAAAACAAAGGTTTAGTTTCCAGTTCGGGAGCAAAACATATAGAAGAGAACGATTCAGTCAGCTTCTGCCTGGCAAAAGTCAAGTTCTCTTTCCTGTTGTAATTACTCCCTATGCAAACAATATACTTGTGCACTTCTTTAATTGAAAAGATCGTCCAGTCCTCTTTCTTCCACTTCGCCATCAGGAGTTTCCGAACCGGCACACGGGTCAAACCCTTCAGGGAGTTTGAATCTCTCCTGCTGGTCATATCCCAAGGTCGGATCGTCATACACTTTCTTCATATACATTGCCCAGATAGGCAAAGCTGCAGCAGCACCCTGTCCATAGGTCATTCTACCGAAGTGAATATCACGTTCGTCCCCTCCTACCCAACAACCGGATACCAGTGAAGGAGTGAATCCCATAAACCAGGCATCGGAGTTATCATTGGTCGTTCCTGTTTTTCCACCCATATCGGCGGTAATTCCATATCGACGAACACGTCCACCCGTTCCTTCATTAATAACGGCACGCAGCATAACCAGCATTTTGTAAGTGCTCGACGCGCTTATCACTTCTTCCATTTGCGGTGCAAAAGTAGAAATGACATTGCCATCACTATCCTCAATACGGGTAACGAACAATGGAGCCACCCGGATTCCTTTATTGGCAAAAGCCGTGTATGCGCTGACCATTTCACCGACAGAAATTTCACAAGGTCCCAGACAAAGTGAAACCACCGGATCAATTGCTTTATTACGTACACCGAAACTATGAATCAGGCGTACCAAATCATACGGATTCAGCTTACCCATCAGATATGCAGAAATCCAGTTATCGGAGTTTGCCAATCCCCATTTCAGAGTTACCATTTCTCCATAACGCTTATCATTTGCATTACGTGGTGTCCAGGGAGTTCCATTCTCATCAATCAAAGTCTGCTCTACGTGGCGTGCCTGATCGCAAGGAGAAAATCCGTTCTCCATTGCCAATGTATATAAATACGGCTTAATAGTAGAACCTACCTGACGACGTCCCACCATCGCCATATCATACTGGAAATATACATAATTCGGTCCGCCCACATAAGCCTTCACGTGTCCGTTTGCCGGATCCATTGACATAAATCCCGTCCGCAAGAAAGATTTGTAGTAGCGGATGGAATCCATCGGTGTCATAATCGTATCTTTATCACCCTTCCAGGAAAAGACAGTCATTTCTTCCGGTGTATCGAACGCCTTACGAATCTGTTGTTCCGAAGCTCCCGCCTCTTTCATGAGGCGATAACGTTCCGTTTGTTTCATTGCTTTCGTCAACAACTCTTCCACTCGTTTTTCCGGTAGTGATCGTGCATACGGAGCATTCTTACTTCCCTCTTTTTCTTTGAAGAATATAGGTTGCAGATAATCACCCAAATGCTCTTTTACAGCATCTTCGGCATACTGCTGCATACGTGAATTGATAGTTGTATAAATCTTCAATCCATCTGTATAGATATTATAATTTGTACCGTCTTTCTTCTTGTTTTTCGCACACCAGCCATATAACGGGTTAGTTTCCCAAGCGATGGAATCTTCGTAGAATTTCTGCATTTGCCAACCACGATAATCACTTCTTACCGGTTTCGGTGCTGTCATGACGCCACGGAGATATTCACGGAAATAAGTAGCCAGCCCCTCTTTATGGTCAACACGATTGTAAGTCAGTTTCAACGGAAGAGCCTGCAAAGAATCACATTCTGCATCTGTGATATATCCGGCTTTACGCATCTGCTCGAGCACCACATTACGACGGCCACGGGAACGTTCGTTGAAACGAACCGGATTGTAAAGTGACGGATTCTTACACATACCCACCAATGTAGCTGCTTCTTCAATCTTCAAGTCTTTCGGTTCACAGCCAAAATAGGTATATGCAGCAGTTTTGATACCAACAGCATTATTCAGAAAATCAAATTTATTGAGATACATACTCAATATTTCCTCTTTGGTGTAGTAACGTTCAAGTTTCACCGCAATCACCCATTCAATCGGTTTTTGGAAAAGACGTTGAAGTGTATTTCTCGCCACATTTTCTGTAAACAACTGTTTAGCTAGCTGTTGTGACAAGGTACTACCCCCACCTGCATTTTTCTGAAACATCAAACCACGTTTCACAAACGCACGGAACAACGCTTTGGCATCAATACCGGAATGCTCGACAAAACGAACATCTTCCGTTGCAATAAGAGCATTGATAATACTGGGTGACAAATCCTTGTAAGCCGTGTACACCCGGTTTTCCTTGCTGTAAGACCATGTACCAAGCACTTTTTCATCTTCAGAAAAAATCTCCGTTGCAAATTTATAGCTTGGATTCTCGAGTTCCTCTACAGGAGGCATATAGCCAATCCAACCCTTTGAAATGGAGACAAAGACTATAACAATAGCCAAGAATATGACTGCCAAGAATATCCAAAGAGCTTTTATTATTTTTCGAATCATGTTTTTTCTCGCTTAAAATGACGCATTTAATTAAGATGCAAAGGTAGATAAAATCCGCTATTCAGCCAACGAGTTTGATTATAATTTCTATTTTGTTAAAATATAGAGCGATACTCCTAACAAATAGCATGAAACAAAACAAAAAAGAGCATTTTTCAAGAAAGCAACCCTCTTATTATATCTAAACACAAACAGGCGGGAAAAATCCCGCCTGTTATTCATTCATAAATATACCTATTTATAAGATAATCAATTACAAGGTTGCTGCCTGCACACCTACCACTCCGGCAATCGCACCGGCAACAGCAATAATCACTTTCAAAATAATACTCCACGTTTTTTTCATAGACATTTCTCTTTTTAAATTAAACACTAAATGAACACTCTAACCGTCAGCTATTAATCAACGAGACATTAAGCTGCGGGATCCGGTGCCTCTCCGCTACCGCCACCTTCATCTCCGCCACCTTCGCCTTCATCCGGTTTCTCGGGATCTTCCGGAGATACAGTAACGCTAATTTTCTTCAGATATTCATCCAGACTGATCAGATCTAACTTCTCATCTGCACGGGTAGCAGTTTTGGTGACACGCAACTCTTTATTAGCTTGGAAAAAGATACGAACACTATCCACACTCTTAGCATTAATATCCTTCGCCAACTCCGCACCTTTCGAACGGGCAGTCAACATAAACACACCCAAACCTTCGATATTCACAGACTTACCTTCCAACAACTGCTCCTTCATTTTTTCCACAAAATTCTGGATTACACTCTTGATGTCACCGATAGACAGCGAAGAACGATCCTGCATTTTCTGTGCAATATATTTCAAGTTGACGGACTGACCTAAAGTGATCAGATGCGGATAATATCTCTTAGGAGAATTGGGAACACGCGGATCTGTTGGCCGCGTAATGACTTTGTAAATTACACTCATACTACGTTTTTTTAAAGATTTAAATTCAAGTTTATTTATTCACGTTTTGTTGATCAACAATGCAAAGGTGAAGCTTTTATTCCGGATAGAAAAGAAAAAAGCCCCTTGCGGAGCTATTTTCATTTACCTAAGTATATAATAAACTATAAATCAACAACATAATCAGCATTCTATAATCTCCCAGTCCCCAATCGTACACCGTTCGCTATCAAAACTGACAGCCACCTTTACGACAGGCAATCCACATAAAGCAAAACGTTCCGGATAATTCTTCAAATCAATTTGCTCCATCGCTTCACCAGCACTTTTATCCAATTTCAGTTCCATCACATACAATGTAGTCTTCGTACGAAGTACTATATCTACCCGTCCACGAGGAGTACGAACCTCCACATCCACGTAATATCCCAACAAACTGAATATGATATAAAAGACCTGCTGATAGTGTCCTTCGAACCTTGTATTGTCGCAGTAAGGAATCGTAGACAGAAATTCCTGCAAACGGTGTAAAGCAGCATCCATATCACCATTCTGAATATCATAAAAAAGATAAGCTACCATGGTAGTTGCTTCAGGTGTCTTGTTATTTACATAATAAGGAAGAAGGCTCTCCATAAGTCCCAACCTTACTTCTTTATTGGGAATATCCAGCGTATAAAGATCTAGCATCTTATTATAATCCTTAATAGTGATATACCCACTTTGGTACAATAAAGGCACTGCATCAGTCATCGTTTCAGTAGGAGCATCGAAAACTGAGGACTTTAGTTGTTTACATCCAATTTCGGAAGGTTTCACTCCAAATTTATTTAACATCTTAATCAGATATGTAGGAGTACCGCTACCAAACCAATAAGATCCAAATTTTCCATCAGCAAAAGCATTTAGCAAACTGAAAGGATTATATATATCGGGCGAAGGAGAAGTGAAATGATAACCATCATAATTTTCTTTCAATTTCATCAAAGCCTCTTCAGGTATTATCTCCAATTTCTTTGCCAATCCTTCCAAATCATCCTTCATTTGCAAACGTATCTCATCTTCACTAATTCCACAGATAGCAGCGTATGGCTCATCCATACTAATATTCTTTATATTATTCAACTCACTAAAAATACTTAGTTGGGAGAATTTGGTAATACCAGTCAGAAATACATATCGCAAATAAGGATCACAAGCTTTTAACGGGCTGTAGAAGTTACGCATGATGTTACGCAATACATCCAGATTTTCCCGTTCGTGCACCACATCCAGCAGAGGAGCATCATATTCATCAATAAGCACAACCACTTTCTTTCCAGTCTGCTCATAGGCACGTTTTATCAGTCCCATCAAACGCTGATTGGGATTAACCTCCTCCTCCAGCCGTCCATAAATCTGTTCATAACCATATAGTTTCAGATTCAATTCTTGGAGCAACTGTTCACTATCCGCATGTTTGGCGGTACTCATATCGAAGTGAAGTACCGGATATTCCGTCCACTCCTTCTCCAGTTTCTCCATAACCAATCCATGAAACAGCTCCTTACGTCCGGAAAAATAGCTATGCAGCGTGGAAGTAAGTAATGACTTACCAAAACGTCGTGGACGGCTCAAAAACATATAGCTGGAAGCCGAATGAGTCATCCGGTAAACATATTCCGTTTTATCAATATAGAGGTAATTCCCCTCCCGTATCTTCGAGAATGTCTGTATCCCGATAGGATATAGTCTTTGCAAATCTTCCATATCAATCATATTTTTCACAAAGCTACTAAAAAATATCCATCAGTCATTGCTTTACAAAAAAAATATCAACTATCTTCACAGACGGTTGATATAATAGAAATCACATCGGATTTACACCGACATGAGGGCGTTGATCAGGAATACACCGCTGTGTATTTCCTGACCACAAAATGTAGGGGTCTTCATGTGTGTAGCATGAAGTTAGGGACCTACATGTTCCATCTCACTTTCGTGTAAAGTATTAAAAGTACTCTATGACATTATTAACTTAAAAAATATCGGTCATTAATGGCTTTAGTCTTCCTTGGCGTGAGATTGTTCTCCATATCCATAACCGTAGCCATATCGCTTACCATAGCCATAATACTTGCCATATTTGCCATAACCGTAATAATAACCGTACTTTCTTTTCTTCAGATCCAAACCATTGATTACAGTACACAGGCTAGGTAATTTATCTTTTTCAGCAAGTTCGTTGATCAAAGTATATTCATTCTTGTGAGTATAGTCTGCGCGACAAACATAAACTGATAGATCAGCCACACGTCCAATTAGCAAGGTATCGGTAACCATGCCAACAGGAGCGGTATCCAGAATCACATAATCAAAATTCTTCTTGAGTGTTTCAATCGCTTTATCCAAGCCATCACGGGCCAATAATTCAGTCGGATTAGGAGGAACTGTTCCACCAGGAAGAATATAAAGATTCTTACTGACATCGGAAAGCTGTACTAAATCCATCAAATTCTTTTCCGGATTGGCCAAATATTGAGTTATACCAACTTCCTTTCTCGGAATATTAAAAACCTTATTCAAACCAGGCTTACGAATATCAAGACCTACGATGACTACTTTCTTCCCTAATAAAGAAAGACTAATAGCAAGATTAGCAGAAATGAAAGATTTGCCCTCACCACTAACCGTAGAAGTAACCAGAATCACCTTCTTATCATTTTCAAGCATAAACTGAAGATTCGTTCGGATATTACGGAAGGTTTCGCTCATCAGGTTGTTTTGATTCTCAAACACAGCAATAGCTCCCTGCTTTTCATCTGTCAATGGGATATCACCGACAATAGGTACATTAGTCAGTTTTTCTACATCAGAACGTCCCTCAATCTTGAATTTGGTCAATTCAAGCAAATAAATAACCCCTACCGGAATTCCAACTCCTAACACTAAAGCAATCAAGTAAATCATCTTACCCTTAGGAGATACAGGAGCTTCATCTGCTATCGCGTCATCTATAATCTTCGCATTATTGGCTGTAGCAGCCAGAGTTATCGCATTCTCTTCACGCTTCTGAAGAAGCATCAAATAAAGTCCGGCCTTTATCTCCTGTTGGCGAGCAATACTCACAAACTCACGCTCCTGACCAGGTGCCTCACTAATACGACGGGAATAACGGTTCGCTTCACGATCCAGATCCGCCTTTGTGATAAACAATCCACGCAACACCCTGTCTAAAGATACTTGTACATTCTCTTTCATTGCACTAATGCTGGTATCCAAGTTTATAATGGTAGGATTATTCTCCGTTGATGTACGCAGCAAACGTTTTCTCTCAACAAGCACATCATTATAACGGTTGATGGCAGCCGCAAGATTCAAATCCTGCAATCCGATATTACTGGGTAGAACCTCATAACCTTCATTTTGCATATATTTCTGCAAATCCTGCAGCAAATTAATCTGGGTTTGATTCTCCACACGCTTCTTTTCATATTCAGCACTACCAGTTAAAGCTATCTGAGCATCACTGGTCAAATCCGTAATACCTGCCCCACGTTTGAAACTCTCCAGATCCTTTTCCGTACTACCCAGTTCTTTGGAGATAATACTAATACGTTCATTGATAAATTCTGCAGTTTTCTGTGCCACTTCATTCTTATCATTATTCGTATTGATATTATACATCTCCAATAACTTATTGATAAAATCCTTGCCGCGTTGTACGTTTGAGTTTTTCAATGATATGACAGCTACAGAAGTAGTTTTGGAAGTGGGCTCAATAGTCATATTCTTGCAATACGCTTTCGCTACAGCCAAAGGCTTATTTATTGTTGCTGTTATATTGCGTGTAGTCTTTTCCGAATCTGTAGTTTCTTCCAATGTTCTTTTAGAAGACGATATAGAATCCGGTGTCAGAAAGAAAGCCAGTGTTCCCCGATCGGTAGGAAAAACAGCCGGCAACTTCTCAAAATGTTTCTGATATTCATCATCGCCTATCTTCACATTCACATCCATACCTCCTTGTGGCTGCAATGTCATCTCCACAATCATCGGTTTCTCCAGCAAATCAGCTTCCTGTGGAGTCAAGCTCACTTGCACAGGTGAAGTCTTATATATGTTTCTGGAAGGAAATTCATCCTTATCTGTATAAGAGATATAGAGACCCAAATCTTCAACCACCTCTTTAGCGATAGTCTTAGAACGGAGAACTTCAATCTCATTATCAATATTCTGTGAAGAAGATATCAAGCCATCCAATCCTAAATTCTCCAATTCTGTGGACATTCCGGCACCACCACCTTTTTTATCATCCTTAATTAAAACCGTAGCAGAAATATTATACACGGGAGTAGACATATAAAGATAGGCCCATGCCGCAATCAAGCACGCTATAACTGCCCCCACGAACCAAGGCCAATGGATCAAATACTTAAATAGCAGTTCCTTGACGTCTATATTTTCTTCCTTAGATTCTTGTGCTTCGTTGAAATCTGTTTCTTTCATTGCAAATCATTATTTTAAAATATTTACTAATAGGCTGACAACGGATACCAGAATAGAAGTAGCGGAGAACCAAAGACTGGTACTGTTACCGACATCTGAATTTCGAGCCTTTGCTTTGTTGGGGGTTATATAGACAATATCATTCTGTTGCAACCAATAGTAAGGTGAAAGAATGGTTTCTGCCTTATTTAAGTCTAAGGTTATAATCTGCTGTTTGCCGTTTGCATCCTCACGGATCAGCTTTACATTATCACGAAGGCCATATACCGTCATGTCACCAGCCATGGCTAAAGCTTCCAATAGATTCACTTTCTCATTAGAGATAGTAAAAGTACCCGGTCGGGCAACTTCTCCAATAACGGATATTTTATAATTGACCATGCGCACCGTTACGATAGGTGTTTCTTTTATGTAAGGCTTCAGTCTATCTATTATCAATTGTTCAGCCTCTTTTTTGGTCAAACCACCCAATTTCAATTCTCCTAATACCGGAAAATTTATGTCTCCATCATTATCAACCAAATAGGTCTGCAATGTAGGTTGTGCAGTTACATAAGACGAACTACTTACAGCCATACCAGCATTACTAGCCACTGTCAGGTTAAAAGGTACCGCAAGTTCAGGATTGGTACATGACACCACAATGGTCAACAAATCCTTCGGCATAATCCTAGCATCATAAAGCCTCTCCTGCTGTTTCGCCTGATTCACCACATCCACATCTTGAAAATAAGGTACTTTCTTATAAGACTGACAGGCAACCAGTAAGAATGGTAGCAGCATCAGCCATAAATGTCTGTTATTGAATTTACTTGTCACAATTCTTGAATTCATAATTAAATGCCCTTTAATTCCTAATTTTTTATTTATCATTTTTTTGTCAATAGTTAATCTTATCAATATGCCTCTTTTTCTCCGTGTATAGCATTATACACCGTCTTATACATAATATATAAGTCCAATAAGAAGGTCCAATGCTCTATATACCAGATATCACGCTGTACACGACCCTCCATCTGCCATAGTTCCTTCGTCTCTCCACGAAAACCCGTCACCTGCGCCCAGCCCGTTATCCCAGGTTTAACAAAGTGACGAACCATAAATTTATTTATCAGATTAGAATATTCCTCCGTATGCTTCAACATGTGTGGACGGGGACCTACAATAGACATATCACCCTTCAACACATTAATGAATTGCGGTAATTCATCCACACTAGTCTTTCTCATAATCTCTCCGATACGTGTTTTACGAGGATCATTTTCCGTAGCCTGAAGAGTATCACATTGCGCATTAACCTTCATCGAACGAAACTTGTAACACCAGAATTCACGACCATCCTCACCACTGCGTTTCTGTTTGAAAAAGACAGGACCGGGAGAACTTAATTTAATTGCAATTCCGAAGAATATATAGACGAACGGAAAAACAGTAATAAGAAATAACCCTGAACAAACAACATCAAAAGCACGCTTGATAATACGGTTCTCCAGTGATTCCAATGGCTCACAACGAATGGAAAGTACAGGAACATTCCCCAATAATTCAAAATGCATTCTACGTTTCAAATAGTTACGGACATTAGGAACACTAAAAAAACGGACCAGATGGTTTTCACAGTAATTAATGATGGGAACAATCTCCGCACTGCGCACAGAAGGAAGACTACAGTAAAGCTGATTGATCTCTCCCGCATGTTTTTCTAAAAAAACACTTACTTCATTGGGTTGTCCCAAATATGGAACATCCTGTGGATACCGGTCCGAAGGAAAATCCTCGAAATACCCCAGTACACGATAACCGGACGTAGGATCATCCGTCATCGCATGATAAAGTTCCTGCATATTCTCATGGCTCCCAACCAATACTACCTTGCGGACATTTCCTCCCTTTTTCCGATAAATCTCCAGTAAGTGACGGGAAATTAAGCGATAACTGATAATGACAATTATCAGTGCAACATAAAACAGTCCGAAATAGCGGGAATGAGAAAAATGAAAATGAAAAACAAGTAATGTACAAACCGAAAAAAAGACAAAAGGAACCATGTTACGTAAGACACGGATCATGATTTGTTCCGGACGCACCACAGGACGATGAAGGATAACACCTGAATGCATGTTACAAAGTAAATAACACAGAGTGATAAGAGTCATTCCCTGAAAGATAGAACCGCAATGGATACACCAGAAACGAGTGCCCAGAAACAAATTAAATCCCCATAAAAGTAAATTCAGTAAAATAATGTCCCCTAAAAGGACACAAGATTTTAGGACTTTGTTAAAACGTTGGACTTCCTGCATAAGTTATGATATTATTTTGAATAGATATTTTCAAACATATTTTTATAATATGAATCCAACAAATGTATCATAATAGGAATTGTAAAATGTTCTTTTACACGTTCCATTGATTTTCGAGCGAACTGCTCTCTCAATCTATCGTCTATCAATAGTTTATCAATAGCACCTGCATATGCTTTACAATCCTTGTTCGAAACCTCTAATCCTGTAATATTATTTAAAGAAACCCAGTTTACCCCACTTCCCGGTATTGTAAATGTTACAGCAGGGGTACCACAGTACATTGCTTCCGCAAGTGCTACTCCAAAAGCTTCATTTTTTGTTATAGAAGGAAAAGCAAATATGGATGCAGCATAATGATGCCAGCGTAACTCATTATCATCTAACCGCCCTACAAAATGCACACGAGAAGAATGACAAGCACTCTTCAGTTTATCAGTTAAAGGCCCATCACCCGCTATTATAATTTCACAGTCAGATTTTATGAATCTTTCAGCTTCTACTAAATAAGGTAGTCCTTTATATTGAATATGTCTTCCTACGAAAAAAACAATTTTTTTATTACTGTATTTTTCCTTTATATTTTCAATTTCTACCTCATCTCCTTGTTGAAGAATAAAGTTTTTTTCATTAATTGCATTTGGCAAGATTTTTACTTTATCTTTAAATGTTTGTAAAGGATTAGAGGCATTCTTATATTGTGGGCTTGTTACCAAAACCAAATCTGCCCTTTTTAATAAAGCGGTCTCTATCGGCTTTATTAGTGGATATATCTTAGTTTGTTTTATAATGTCCATATGCCAATGAACAACAAGTTTTACATTTTTAGGAAACATAAAAAGTAACACAGCAGCAGGATATGGATTTGCCCAATGAAAATGTATTATATCTGGTCGAAATTCTCTTATAGCCTTTCTCATCATAGTAAAATAAGATAATGATAAAGCTTGCCTTGCAATATTTATCCAAGTAGCCACTCTATAAATCTTAATTCCATTAATTTCTTCTATCACGTCTTTACAACGATCATTAAAACATAAAACAGCTGACTGATACTGTGGCATCCCTTCAACTAAGTACCTACAAATATTTTCAACTCCTCCCATATAGGGATAATAATACTTTGAGATATGTAGTATTTTCATTCTTACAAAAAGGAAAATTGTCTATCATTATAGTAATGACAGAATTATATTTTGAAACTATTATATTGTTTATGATTATGAGATAAAGAAAGTTTTAATACTTATCTAATATATCATTATAGACTTTAATCAATTCAACACAATGATTTTCCATTGTATATTTATTCAAATCAAAGGCAGATAATAACTTATCTTGTTTTTCCTGAATATCAGCATTCTCATACTTCCTTATTGCTAACTTTAAAGAGTCTAAATCACCAGTTTTGAAAATATATCCAGTCTGTCCATCTATTATTTCTTCGCTAGCAGAACATTGATCAGGCACAATACATGGAATACCATATGATTTCATCTCAACTATTGTAAGAGGAGCCCCCTCATACCACAAAGATGGAAAAACAAGAGCTTTACCTTGACGTATAAATAAATCTTTTGTTCTACCTGTAACCCACCCTACAAATTCAACATTTGGATATTTTTGTTGTAGACTCTCTTTTAGATATCCATCTCCCAAGACACAACCTTCTAAGTTTAAATCTGTCATTGCTCGACAAAAAAGTTCAATACCTTTTTCAGATGATAAACGAGCAATAAACAAATATTTTTTATTATATACAATATTCACAGGCTCTTGCAAATTTAATTCAATAGGATTTTGAACAAAATACCATCTATTTGTGTGTGTGTGCAAATATGGATAGGATATATCCTTGTTTAACTTTGAAATATAAATAATATTGATTTCTTTATTCGTATAAAAAACATGCTGTTGAATCATTTGTCTCACATACCTCCATACTTTTTGAAGATAGCTCCTTGAATCACAATTACACAATAAGCACCTTAATGACGACGCTTTTACTTTGCATATTTTTTTCGTCTGATAATTAAAAAGCCCACCATTCGGACAAAACAAGAAATAATCATGTAGTGTAATAACTATTTTTAAATTATATTTTGCTGTGATTGAAAATAATGAAGCTGAAAGAGATTTTATCCATGCATGAAAGTGAACAATAGTGTCTTTAGGATTTAATGTTAATAATAAATTATCTAATTCTTTATATGCAACTTTATTCCAGACCCCCTGCTTTACAGCCCTCCATCTATTTGGATCCGACAATATGTCCATTTGGTTTAGACAAATTATACGCAGATTTATAATATTCTCAAGACGTTTATCTACAGGACCCAAGGCTGCGAAAATTATAACATTATACCCACAATTAGCTAATCCTATTGCACTGGTAAGTGCAACCTTTCCAGCACCACCATTAATAGATGCAGAATCATTGATTATGACTATATTTTTCAACATTTCATTTTCTATATATAAATGTATTCATAACTGGTCTTCCTAAATTTTCCATTCTTTCATCTGGGTCAAATTTTTTATATTTCAAATCTTGGCTAGTATATAACCCCTGTACATTCAAAGATTTTGAAACACATGTACATGCTCCTACGGTTATTGCATCTGCAATATTTACACCAGAGAGGATTGTACACCTTGCACCAATATAACAGTGTTTACCAATAACGACGGGGGAATCTATACGGGCATATTTTTTTTCTGTTTTAGAAAATAAAAAACTATGAGTCCAGATTTGAGTATCAGCCCCAGCTAACATACTTGATTCTCCTATTGTTATAGAATCTGTCATATCTAATAATTGCTTCACTCCTATTTTCGCATATTTATCTAATACAAGATTGACATCATGATATGTTCCACGAGTCGCAGATATTTTATTTTGTGTACGGATCCAGGCATTCTCTCCAATGAAAATTGAGAAATCCCCCTTTATAAAGTTAAGATGCTTTATGCTACCTCCTTTTTCAAAATGTAAGCGCTTAATATTTACATAATTAAAATGCCCAACTGAGGTATTATCATCCATTACTATAGATTCTGCCACAATAAACGAGAATCCTATTTTTGCATTCTTACCCAAAACGATTTTTTTACTTCGAATTATTTTAGAGATTAATCTTATCACACAAGATGGAAGAAAAAAACAAACAAAAGCACGAAATATATTCATATATAATATTTTTTACTTCAATTACAATGTAAATATTTAACATCAAGCCAATTTAATAGTTTATTTGTATAAAAAACAGTCTTCTTTATTCACAACAAAGAAGAAACGAGCCAAATAACGTATACAGATGAAATGATTAGAAATTAGTTACCTAAGGAACTACAAGAACTTTTTAAAGCGATTAAACAATGACAATACCCTTATATGGTAAAGAAACTGCTTCAAAAAACTTTTGAATCTAATTTTCCAAGTAACAGATAAGTACTTATCAACAACTCCATCAAATCCATTATTATTCAATAATTGATAAATATTGTTTCTTTGGGGAGTCATTATACTTGAACGATAAAGCATAACTGCATCTATTTTTGCATATTTATCATTGACAGAAACCTCTTGAATAACAAAATTATTTGATATTTTATTCAATAAACATTGTGCCTTTTCATTATGAGCATATACTAAAGTAGTACCTTTATCATCATTCATTTTTTTATTCCACTTACAGATATGCCATCCATCATATATAGTAAAATCCGCATAATGCTTCTCCATACCTTTAAAATGACAGCTATAACAGGAACGTCTATCTATCATTGATTTTGAAAATGCATGTAAAAAGTAATCAGCCTCATGGCCTTGATGATAGACTTTTCCATTAGAGAAAACAAGTTTCATTACTCCAGAACCATAACCATATTTTTTATCTCTGAAATTGACTGCTACAATTTTAGATTTATACTCATTTTCCTTATGTTTTATGTATTGTTCCCAAAATAGTGGAGACGGAACACCGTGGCAAACCACCTCTACAGTATACAAATCTAAATATGGATGTTTTAGAAAACTTAATAAACCTGCAACTTGACAAGGAGTACCACTAAAAACACATTTATGTCCAGACTGCAGACATTGTTCCACTTGTCTGAAACAATTCTGCAAGTCACTTTGCACGTATTTAGAACCAGAAAACCTATAAATTTCATCAGTATCATCTATACAGAGATGTGCTATTTTTAAATCATCATTAAGAACTACTCCTACTGCTTTACCTCCTCCATCTATTATCTCTTTAGATATCACAGAGAAAAAACCACCCGATGTTGACCGTCTTCTTATTAGTTTATCTTTAGAATGTAATGCATACAACTTCTGATGACTATGATCTGGCGCTTTTAGAGGAGACAATATTGGACATGTTTTTCTACATAAACCACACTCTACACATTTATCTAAAAAAATATTTGGTTGTAAAAATCCTTCTTCATCTGCAATCATACTTATAGCATCATGTTTACATACTGCCACACAAGCATTACATCCGCTACAAATTTCCTTGTTACACAATTCCATCACAATCTAACGATTTTAGTAAATACTCTCTTGAGGTATTTCTTAATTCTGATATTTTCTTTTTTACACATTTAAAATTAATTTCATCAAGTAGATTGTCTGCGATATCAATAGAAGAATCAACATATCGTCCTTCATTACCTAAAATGGAAAGAAGTGATGGTATACGAGAATTTGTAGAAGCTATATTATCATCATTTGCATAACGACCAAAAGAGAAAAATTGACGACTAAATAAATTTGAAAACACGGTAGCATGAAATGAATCAGTACAAACATAAGATGCATGTGCTATTAGATTCACGAATTCTTGAGGTCCTACATTCAAAGGAGTATAATCACCAAAATTAAAATCCCATTTACATATTTCATCACTATGCGGTAACGAAATTATGTCTATTCCAGTCTTCCTCTTTAATTTTTTTGCAAATTCACGATGAGATTTAATTGTACCAAGGAAATAACATAAAATATATGGTTTCTCCTCATAAGGGTGCACTGACACAAACTCTTCCCATTTTTCAAATGGCATCAAAATTGTCGGGTCTGCTACAACAGGAACTTCTTTTCCGATTAATTCTTTTATGATTTTTTGACCGGATAGCTCCCTTATAGAAATGCAATCAATTTTTAAAAGATAATCCTTTATCTTTTCTTTTTGCCTTTCAGAAATTGAAGCTACTCCGAAACTTGGAGCATATGCAACCCGCTTTATCCCCATAGGGATAAATGACATAGTATAAAAATCTTTTCCAAGATTCATTGGATTCCAAACTTGATCACTACCTACCAATGCATAATTAAAATCCTTTATATGTGCTGCAATACTCATTTTATCGCCCCAATCAGGACTTATGAAAAGACAAGTTTTAATAAATCGATCAAAAGCCTCTCTTCTGCTATAAAAATATTCTCCCAATGTTTTATTCAAATATTTCACATAAATATCACGAATAATAAAATTCATCTTCATTTGAAGTAATGGAAGATTAAAACAACGTTTTAATTGGGATAATTTATCTCTATGATCATTACGAATAATAATACTATCAAATCCCAACCCTTTTATTACTTGTTGTGTCGCATAGGTTTGCAATATGCTACCATAATTGTAAACATCATAAACTGATAAAATTGCAATTTTTTTTCTATCCATTTAAGTATATTTTTTCTAATTTCGGAGCTTCAATAACTATATTAAACCCCTTAGACGTGATTATTTGTCTATTATCATCTTTACTTTGTTCTATGATATACCTATAAATAATATTCGTCCATTGTTTCAAAGGTGCTTTTAAAGAAAGAAATGAAACCCTATTACTCATTTTAAATTCTGATGTAATCGAGTCTGAAAAGACACAAGGCAATCCTATCGCCTGTGCCTCAACACCGACGACAGGTAATCCTTCAAACAAGGATGGTAGTAAGAATATATCAAAAGCTTGCATCCAATTATTTACATCAGACTGTAACCCCAAAAAATGCAGTTTATCAAAGTATTCTGTTTTCTCTACACTTATTTTTATTGTCTCTAACAACTCACCTTCACCTATCATAATCAAACGAAAGATCTTTCCGGGATATTCTTTACATAATTCATCAAAAACCCTAATAAGAAAAGTATGATTTTTTTGTTCGTCGAAACGCCCCACATGCCCAATTACAAGCTCATTATCTTGAATGTTCAATTTACGTCTATACTCCATTCTAATCTGAGGATCGTACCTAAATTTTTTTAAATCAATAGCATTATTAATAATTGTCACCCCTTTTGTACTTCCCCAGACATACTTTGCTGCTGCCTCTCCACAAGCCAACCGATTTGTGGTAAACAATTTCAATAAAGGTTTCAATAATGTATTTATAAATACCCCTTTTTTATGCCCAACAATAAAAGCCATATGAGCATGAGCAATTCTTAAAGGTATATGGTTTATCCACCCTAAGATCATATAAATCTCGGCTAAAAAAATACGATGACAATGTACACCATCATAATGACCATTTCTCATCATTTTATGAATAGCCCACAAACGTTTGAATATTGGAACTGGAACATAAAAAACATTACACCCCATTTCTCTAAATCCATCTTCTAGTAGTTGTTTGCATCCTCTATCGATAACAGCGAGATCTAATTTTACATTATTATGATTCATATTGCTATAATAATTATAAACAACTCGTTCACCACCACCACCATCAATAGCTGACAATATATGAAGAATACGTTTCATTATCTTTCTTTTTGATTTTTTCGTAATACAGAATCTAACTCCTTCATGCAATAATCAGAATTATTTCTATTCAAAATATATTTTCTCAATCTAGGTTGGTATCCTACTCCTAAAAGAGCTTTTTTTATTTTTAAACCTATATCATCTATATCATAAGGATTTACAAGGTGAGCCATTCCATTAAAATACTCCTTTGGAGCACCTATATTGGTAAGTATTATCTCACATCCAAATATTGAAGCTTCCAACGCAACCATGCCTACCCCCTCAATTATGCTAGGTAAAGCAAAAACCTTAGCACGGGAATAGTAATCATACAATTCCTCATCAGATAACCAACCAACATATTGAATATTATGATGTCCATCTATGAGCTTATGTAACCAACTTTCCTGCTCATGACCTTTGATAGAACCAGCTAATACTAGATTAAAATCATATTTAATTGCCGCCTTAATCAATCGTTCCACATTTTTTCCAGGACTTCCTAATCTACTTGAATGAAAACAGAAATTTTCTTTTTTTTCAAAATCGATATTTTTCAAATATCTCATAGGGATCCTAAAATTCAATGGCAACTTATATATCTTTTTTATATCTATATGAAATCCCTCTTCTATAAAACGACTCTCATATTCTGACCTGACAAGATAAAAATCAAACATTTTTCTACAATAATACAAATCATGAAACGGCTTGTTTATCTTTAACCGCACACTTCCAAAATACCGAGAGCGCAAAACGAAGCTAAAGAAACTCTTATGATAATCAATTATAGGAGCACTTATAATCTGAGGATGCTCGAACCCTCTTAAAAGAAACATATAATCGAGAAGAAGCTTACCATTACCGAGTATAATTATATAATCATAAGTATTCCAATCGAACTTACCCCAATTATCCACTAAATCAACAATATTTCCTAATTCTTCTAATCCCTCTTTCCACATACGTCCTTGTACCGTAACACCACCACTATAGAAAACATTGGCAAAGGGTACTATTATAGCTATTCTAATACGTTCCATCAACTCAGTATCAACCTAAAAAAACTTATTTTGTCAACAAAAGAAATAGAGGGCATTATTATATAATGCAAACGAAATAATACCAACATCATCCTATAATAAACATATACCAACGGATGAGAAGTCTTTTTAAAATACAAAATACGGCTATGCAAATCACGCATCTCACATGAAATATTCAAAGCATTTACAGTACTTCTCCGTTCTAAATGCATAATTTCAGGTCCTTCTATTATTAATTGCTTATATCCTTTTCTCCACCATCTATATTGCATTTCGGTTTCCTCATAGTACATAAAAAAATCAGGGTCAAATGCACCTACCTCATCCAATACAGAACGCTTAACAAACAAATCAGCCCCAGTCACATAGTCTACCTCATAAAAACCAAATGGGCAATCTTTATACCGATTAACTCTCTGTGGCTTTTTCTGACCTGTCAAAAGCCTCCAATGATCTCTTATTTCATTTATAAATGATTCATTTACCTTTGGAAAGTGTGAATAAGAATGAGTTACATTATGATCACCATCAATTAATTGACAACCCATCCCACCTAATTTTATATGACCGGAACATGCCTCTGCAAAATCGTAAAAAATCTTTAGTGCATTGTTAAATAATAATGTATCTGTATTTAAAAAAAATATATATTTTCCTATTGCCCTTAACATTCCCAAATTATTAGCACGTCCAAAACCCAAATTTGAACCTGACTCAATAAATAAAATACGACTATCAGCAGCTAAAATATCCTGACTTCCATCATGCGAATCATTATCAACAACAATGACTTCAAAATCTATATCTTGTGTATGCAAAAATATACTATTAATACAAGACATAGTAAGAGATAGTGTATTATAGTTTACAAGAATTACCGATACATCCATTATGCTCTACTTTCATATATAAAATTAATAATGAAGATCCACATTTATCATTTCTTTAATACAATTGACGATTTTTGCAAAGATGAAAGATATAATAAAAGTGCTAATACCACAGACGTTATGAACGGATAAGGTCTATTTATCAAAGGCCAAATAAATAACCCCGACAAGAACATATAAGAAAATATTGAAAATATCAAAAATGAATATAATCTAATTATACCATCCTTTGGTTTAAAATAGATAGATAGATAATATAATCCAACAGTGACAAGTGGCACAGCGTAATATCCTACATCATATAATAAATCACCAAACATAGTATTATATACATTCATTCTTGTTCCTGTTATCTGTTCTAGCTTTATATAATTTCTTTGACCGTCCCCACCCACTATTGAAGAAAAGAAAGAAAAACAATTTTGTCCTCTTGTAATTCCCTTAAAATTCCAACATTCTGTATCAAAATTACAAAAGCTTTCTCCGAAATAGCGAAACAACCATTCCGAAATAAGATAATCCGAATATTTATCTGATGAAAAACGCAAAATTGTCATCAATATAAAAATCGCTACAACTATAACTATTACTACTATTAAACTCTTTTTGATAAATCTATTATAAGAACGTGGTATTAAGTTCATAAAGAAAAAATATATTAAAGTAAAATACATCATTACCCAAATAAGCACACCTCGTCCTCCAATCGAAATATTAAATAAAATAGGATTCAAAATAGCTAATATTAAACCTAAAATAATATATTTCCTTGTACGTTGAACTTTAATAATATAATAAAAGAAGAATATTGGAGTTACAAACATCGTATACATTGAAATAGAATAAAACTTAGAGCCGATAGATGAAAACACTTTTCTCGGATCTATATCTCCTGCATAATAAGCGTCTTTCACATCTGCAATGTTAGCAAAATCCACCCCTCCATTTAACATATTTAGTACCATTTCAAAAAAAGGAAGATATGCAGAAATAGCAATTATTACTATTAATGGAATGATAAAAGGGGACTTACAAGTTTCTACCTTTTCAATTTTATCAACCCTAATCCCTTGAAAAAAAATAAAGAATAATAAGAATAAATACAAAAATGGAAACAAGCTAAAATCTTTTAATCCATAATAAAGATGAGAATTGCTATAAAAAATAGCACAGATAGCTCCTGTAGTCCAAATACTAAAAGGAAATAAATTTATTATTCCTATCTTTTTTCTTATATAATAGATAAACAAAATCAGATATAAAGATAGATTTATATATAGCATAATGTAAGATTCTAATTTATCTATTTTTTCGATTTACTTTTTATCAAACTATTATTTTCCCAACAATGTTTTAACACTATGATACCCTTTTTCTGAAAGAACATCTTTAATAATAGACTTCAAACCATTCTTCATTCTTTCTGATTGAGCAATAACAAGATTATCTTCCATCATTATTCTATTGGCATTTTTCTCATCTTCAGCTTTAGTAAAAAGCTCCCAAATAATAGACTTATTTGCTTTTCCAAGAAAAGTTTTTATATTCTTTTTAAACTCTGATTTATCATTTGCAGACAAATAAATAAAATCATTAGTTTCAGCCCATCCATTCGCATCTTTAAAATGCCCATCCGCTGCAATGAATTGCGATACTTCTGTTCTGTTTTGCAATGAACCTAGCTTAAACTCTGCCCCCCCATTATTGTTAACAAGAAGAATACGTACATTATTCTTTATATGGCGAATCCCTAACGCATTTAGATCGTAAAAAAACGCTAAATCACCAGTTATCAAAAAAGTTAACTCATCCGTTTCCACACTTTCACCAATCATTACAGACATACATCCATCTATCCCAAAGGCTGCAATATTAGAAAAACATTGAATTGAAGGATCAATCTCAAAATTAGACCAAACACGAAAACTATTCAAAATCGCAAAATTCAAAATACTATTAGCTGGAATAAGTGTATGTAACTGTTGAGCTGCATAAAGATTTGAAAAAGGTAACTCCATATCTAATTTTCTTTTACCCAATATATTTATCCACTTATTAAAGTATTCATGAGTAACAGAATCCAAATCTATAACAGCTCTAGTAAAAAAGTTCTCAATTGTACTTTGGTAAATGCGCGTAAGTTTACCATATGTATCCACAACATTACCATCCACATCAATGCGCCAATGTTCAAAACGTGCAGAAGAAGAAAACAATTTGCCATATATTCCATAATCTCCAGTTAAGCCTCCTATAGTCAATAATATATCAGGAGCATATCCTTCATCAAAAGCTTTCTGCGTCATGCTATTTATCGTAGTGTAAGCAATACGTGCATACTTACCATGATAGTTCGACACATGATTAACATATACGAAGATATTAGTTTTTTCACAAAAATTATCTATAGCCTTAGCTTCTTTTTCTGAAAATGGACGATGTTCACCTATCACAAGCATTATTTTTTTCCCAATAAAATCAAATGTCCAATTATCATTTAATTCATATCTTTCAATCTTCCTAACAGGTGACAATTGAGTTGTTTCATCCAATAACCATGTCTCACTATCAAGTTCTTCTAAGTTAAGTTGTACAGGACCAAGACCATGATGAGTCAATTCAAGTATAGCCTCATTAGCTACCCGTATACATTGTGCACGATCATTAGCATTTGAGACATATGGAAGCGAGTAGCTTTTTTTTACACAATCTTCGGGCAAAGACGTTTGAATAGGACACTGCATATATCCTTGATAAAGATAACGAGGATGTTTGGACATTGTAATAGCTAGAATAGGCACATGCTTATAAAAGGCTTCTGTCAAACCTGGTATATAATTACGAGTTGCCTGAGCACTAGTGCAAGACGTAGCTATAGGTACCCCTAATTTTAAATATAATCCTATGGCAAAATACATGGCACTACGCTCATCAACAACGGAATAGCATGTAAAAAATGAATCCTGCTGAACACCTTGCACTATTGGAATATTAGAGCCACCAGGACTCAATACTATGTGTCGAATATTATGCTCTTTGAGCAAAGCTAAAACTATTCTAGCATTTTCAAGAACTGTATACATATTGATAATATTTACTTTATCTTTTTTTTGAAAATATTTGTTTCAATGAAATTATTTTAAAAACGACTGATAATAATATAAATGGAATACACCATAATATAGAACGTATAGTTATCAACAAGATAAGTTCTATTCGTTCATTCGACATATTAATAAGAATCCATTCATTAGGTAACAAAACAATTGGTATAATACAAATAGCAGCTAAAAATGTAGGAAATAAAAAAGCCTTAAATATCTTATAATTTGACACATCTAGATATTTCTTATATAATACAGTATAATTTGATATCAGTACAATTAAAATATAAATCGAATATCCTAATATCGCAGAACCGACACCGAAGTACTTGCATAAAAATATATTTACTAATATAGATATAAAACAAGAAACACCTGTTATATAAACCAATAGTTTAATTTTCCCATGAGCCATAATCAAGCTATTAGCTGGAGTAGAATGCATTTGTACAAGAATTAACACACACCAAATAATTAGCCATGGAGATAAATTATCATATCCTTTCCCTACATATGCTGATAAAACTTCTGAGGCAGATATTATGAAAGGAAAACAAAGAAGACATATAAAAAATGTTGTCAAAGATGTCCACTTATATACAAACGTTTTCATACCGTCATTATCTTTTTGGGCAACCATCTCTGCAGCTTGTGGCAAAAAAATTCCAGAAAAAGTCCCACCTATCATTATTATTAGTTGTGGCACAACCTCTAATATCCGAAAATTAGCGACAGAGTCAGCTCCATCCACAGCAAATATACTTAGAATAATAGGTCTAGATTGCGTTGATGTTACTTGAAATAAAGATAATATAAATATCGAAAGACTAAATATTAAAACAACACGAAATTCTGCCCAATATTTCGCAGGTTTAAGACTATCAATCAAATTATCAGCTTTACATTTTACACAATAGGGTATAATGGCAAGACTAACTATAAACGTCAGATAAAAAAAATAAGTGGTTAACGATAACTTTAAAGTAAAAACTATAAAAATCAATACACCCTTTAGTAGTATTTGAACACATTGTACCTGCATAGTAAATGCTATTTGTTTATCAGCAATAAGCAACTGATTAAATGCTGTAGTAACCCAATTAAATGCAGAAAAAACAGCTAATATATAAAGGTAACTTCGCAACTGCAAAAACTGGCTGTGTGAGATGGAGAATAATAATTCTCCAAACAAAGCTAACAATAGTAAACCTATTATATTCACAATAGAAATCAAAAAATAAAATGTAATATTAGTACGTGCAATACGAAATATTAAATCTCTTTTTTGTTCTGCCAGCCATTGTGAGAAAAATTTCACAGCACCTGTATTCATGCCTAAGTCTAAAAGATGCATATATCCATTACACGCCATAGCAATAGACAAAACACCATAATCTGATTTTCCATAAAAGAACAATAACATTGGTACTGAAATAAAACCAAAAATAGCATTTAATATTTTTGCAGCAGTACTCCAAAAGAGTGATGAAAAATAATAATTCCCCTTAAGATGCATATTGAATTTTTCTCATTCAAATACAATGTAATATTCTTTTTAGTCTATAGACTAATAAACGATAAAATAAATATTTTACCTGTTGTTTTATACAAGACATCTCGCTCATTGTAGAATATTCACTAGAAAGATAATCAAAATAGGCCTCTTCTCGCCACGATATTTCTTCAAATAACGGATTTTCAATCATATTTGCAATACACTTCTTTAGACCATCATTAAAATCTGCAAACGTTGAAATATCAATAAAATTTCCAATTTTATTTGTATCGAATCTCCTATTATAAATTCTATCTTTAGATACTTGCCATGAAAATACAGGATATTCATTTAAATAGAGAACTTTGGGCTTTTTCCCAATTTTATCAGCAATAGCACTCAAGTATATATCTAATACCTCACTCCATCTAAGACTCTTATTAGAGGTTATATGGAAAATTTCTCCCAAAGCTTCTTTCTGTCCTATGAGAGAGAAAATACCCCGAGCAACATCATACCCATATGTAAGAGTAGTAAATTTATCTCCAATATCCTCAGAAAAAATCACAGTTCTGCCATGAATCGCCCTATATAACCATCTTTCTTTCTCCAAAACCCCCAATTGAAGCCTATTCTCACCATAAGTTATATAAGGTCGAATTATTGTCCAATTATTTCTCTCACTATTTTTTAGCATATCTTCTTGGCGAGCTTTAGCTAAAGCATACTCATCTGTAGCCAAATATTCCTCATCCATACATACATCAAGTAAACGTGGTGTTTCTTCCGTAATCAATCCATCTACACCAGAATAAACACGAGCTGAGGATAAAAACATATACTGTTTACACGAATCAAGCAATAATAAAAAACGTTTTCTAAATTCATCAGTAGTATATCCCATGAAATCAATAATAACATCAAAATTATCATTGAGTAATAATTTTAAAAAACATAAATCATGAGCATCACCTTGTATATAAGAAACATTCCCCAATGAAGTTCTTTTCTTTCTCGTTGTAACAACTATCCTAGATCTATCAGCCAATAATTGCGTAAGATACTTCCCCATCGCTCCTGTTCCTCCTAAAATAAGTATATTATTCATTCGAAATTCTAATTTATATAGATAATATTAACATAAATGGACTAATATTCTATTGACCTTATCAAAAATTCGAGCGATTTCTGCCTATCTTCCTCTAGTAATGCCTGTATAGTTACATAATTAATACATTTACTCCATTTATTTATTCCTTCTTTATAAATGCGTTCATTTAACCGATACCTTTCTAAAAGATCATAAATACGAGAATTTTGTGAAGAGCTATCTATATCTTTAAAACGTATAAATTCAACAAAATCTTTGGACATGATAATTGAGAGTGCTGTTGCATGAAAAGAATCTGTACATATAAAAGAAGCATGATCTAACATACTTACAAATTCAATAGGTCCTGCTAACTCATAAACTATAGCATTATCCATCATAAATTCTGGATTTTCTAAAGAAGGAATAATAATCACATCCTTTATTCCTGTTTGTTTTATAACCTCATCTAACTGTTGATAATACCAGCTATTATTTCCAATGAGATAACAAAGAATATATTTTTCAGGTAACTCCATTTCAAAATTTGCTTCCTTACACAATTGCCTCCATTCTGTGACTGTAAGAAGAAATGTAGGATCTAAAACCTGCTGAATATCATTCCTACCCACCACTTCTTTCAAGATATTTACAGCCGTCTGTTCTCTTACACCTATATGAGCAAATTTAGATAACATTGTTTTCACAAACTCTTTATGTTCTTCTGGAATATATGACAATCCTATACTTGAAGCATAAGCAACACGTTTCGTATCACCAGCAAAATCAAGAAACATAAATGGATTAAAATTGTACTTTGTATTCCAGATTTGATCACTCCCAGTAACAAACACATCTGTACTTTGTATCATTTTTTTAAATTGGCAATCTAAATAAACGTCTTTTATATTATATTTACTTTGGATAAAATTCGACAGCTTTCTATCTTTCAAAGAGATATTTCTATTTTTCATTTTCAGTTTATGCAAACTGATTTTAAAAAGGATATATTTAATAGTTCTCTTAATTATATTATAATATCTATATTGCTTCAAAAAATACACATCATATCCCAGTAATCTTAGTTTTTCATGTAATGCGAAAGATTGCAATGTTGTCCCATAATTACCACCACCTAACCAGGTAACAAGCCCTACTTTTTTTTTATCTAAGTTCATTAATTTATACCAAAATATTCAACACTATCAAACTATCAATAACTTCAAACAACAAATACTAATGACGCTTTTAAATAATTCTTTCATAGAAAAAATTATTTTGTATATATTGCATTATAATACTAATTATAGCCTCTGCTTATTACATTATCCATCCAAGCTTGATTATCCAAATACCATCTAACAGTCTTCTCTATCCCTTCCTCAAATTGTAGACTTGGTTCCCACCCCAATTCATTTTTCAGTTTATTTGAATCAATTGCATAACGCAAATCATGTCCTTTACGGTCTGTTACATAAGTAATCAAATGATCTGAAGTACCCTCCGGATTACCTAACAAACGATCAACTGTCTTTATGATTACTTTTATAAGATCAATATTCGTCCATTCATTAAAACCACCAATATTATAAGTATCAGCCGTGTTTCCGTTGTGGAAAATCAAATCTATCGCCCTAGCATGGTCCACAACATACAACCAATCTCTTACATTTTCTCCCTTACCATACACAGGCAAGGGTTTGCCCTGACGGATATTATTTATAAACAATGGGATCAGTTTCTCCGGAAATTGATAAGGACCATAATTATTGGAGCAGTTTGTTACAATGGTAGGCATACCATAAGTATCATGAAAAGCCCTCACAAAATGATCACTACCTGCCTTGCTAGCTGAATAAGGACTATGGGGCTGGTATTTAGTCTCCTCCGTAAAGAATGTACCATCGAATTCCAAAGCACCATAAACCTCATCTGTAGAAATATGATAAAAACGCTTACCTTCATAACATTCAGGAAGCATCTCCCAAGTCAGTTTTGCAGCTTGGAGCAGAGAGAGAGTCCCCATCACATTCGTTTGAGCAAATGTAAACGGATCTTTTATACTACGGTCTACATGACTTTCAGCAGCCAAGTGAATAACTCCATCGATACGATACTGCTTGAAGAGTTCCAGCATTTTATCAAAGTCACAGATATCAGCCTTTACAAAGGTATAGTTAGGCTGATCTTCGACATCTTTCAGATTGGCCAGATTACCGGCATAAGTCAGTTTATCCAGATTGATTATGTGATATTCAGGATATTTATTGACGAACAAACGTACAACGTGCGATCCGATGAAGCCTGCTCCACCTGTAATCAATATATTTCGTGTGAAATTCATGTCTATTTTAATAAGCTGATTGTTGTTTCAATTCATGTATACATTTCTGCAGAGAATCTTTCCAATAAGGAACAGTGATTCCAAAAGTAGATTTCACCTTTGTTTTATCCAGTACAGAAAAATGAGGACGTTTTACCTTACTGGGGAATTCATCGCTGTGACAAGGCTGAATATCGCACACATTGGCACTCAAGTCACAGATCTCCTTCGCAAAGTCATACCATGAACATACACCTTCATTACTGAAATGGTAGATGCCTTCTTTATAGAGTTGATTCTCCTCAATCACCTGATAGATAACAGATGCCAAGTCTCCGGCATAAGTGGGAGTACCAACCTGATCAAAGACTACTTTCAGGGTATCTTTATCAGATGTGAGCTGTCGCATTGTTTTTACGAAGTTCTTCCCATAAGGGGAATAAAGCCAGGCGGTACGAAAGATAAGATAATGACAGCCGGTTTCCTGTATGCTATGCTCACCGGCCAGCTTCGTTTTACCATACACACCCAAAGGATTAGTTTCCCAATCTTCCCGACAAGGGACATTTCTGTCTCCCTGAAAAACATAGTCCGTAGAGACATGTATTAAGGTAGCATCAGTTTCTTTTGCTACAACAGCCAGATTCTCCACTGCCTTATTATTCAATAAATCAGCAGTCGCGAAATCGTCTTCCGCCTTGTCTACATTGGTATAGGCAGCACAATTAACGATGACATGAATTTGGTTGTCATTGACCATTTTACGGATAGAATCACGACTGGTTATATCCAGTTCTGCCACATCAGTAAAAATGTATTGGTTGGAGCTGGTTGATGACACACGGCGCATCTCATTGCCAAGCTGACCGTTAGCTCCTGTCACTAGGATATTCATTGAACTTAATACAGATTTTTGTTATAATCAAATAGCCAGCTAGCTTCTTCCAGACGTTCGTGATGTTTGTCCTTTTCGGAAAGAATTATTTTATCGGCAGGAACCTTCCAGTCGATTTTCAATGCGGGATCATCCCAAGCCAGGGCACCTTCACATTGGGGAGCATAGAAGTTGTCACATTTATACTGAAAGATAACCTCTTCCGTCAGGACAACAAAGCCATGGGCGAATCCGCGAGGAATAAAGAACTGACGGTGGTTTTCTTCAGTCAATTCCACTGATACATGCTCTCCAAAGGTTGGTGAGCCTTTACGGATATCAACAGCCACATCAAGAACAGAACCTTTTATGACACGCACCAGCTTACTCTGGGCATAAGGTGGTTTCTGAAAATGAAGGCCACGCAAAACGCCATAACAGGATTTACTTTCATTATCCTGGACAAAATCTACCTTACGGACTTTTTCTGCAAATTCACGTTGAGAGAAGGATTCGAAAAAGTAGCCACGGTCATCTTTAAAAAGGCGGGGTTCAATGATGACAACGCCCTCTATAGCAGTTTGGATTATTTCCACTGTGATTAGTGTTTGTTAGTTATTTAAATTACCGGAAAGGAATATGGTATTATTCCAGTCTCAGTTCATCTATTACTTTTAAAAGGTACTGCCCGTATTGGTTCTTTAACATGGGCTTGGCCAGTTCACGCATTTTATCCGCTGTTATCCAGCCATGACGCAGGGCAATACCTTCAAGACAGGCTACTTTCAATCCCTGACGTTTTTCAATCACTTCTATAAAAGTGCTGGCTTCGGAAAGGGAATCGTGCGTGCCGGTATCAAGCCAGGCAAAACCACGGCCTAGTAATTGGACCTTTAATTGGTGGTCATTGAGAAATTCCTGATTAACGGTAGTGATTTCTAACTCTCCACGGGGAGAAGGTTGTATATGTTTGGCTACATCCACCACTTTATTGGGGTAGAAATAGAGTCCCACTACGGCGTAGTTGGATTTTGGATTTGCAGGTTTCTCTTCGATACTCAAAACATTTCCGTCCTTGTCAAAGTCAGCAACTCCATAACGTTTGGGATCGGCAACCCAATAACCGAATACGGTTGCTTTCTGCTCCTCCTCGACTGCATAGACAGCTTCCTGCAGCATGCGGGTAAAGCTTTGTCCATAAAAGATATTATCACCTAACACCAGGCAGACGGAATCATTGCCGATGAAGTCTTCACCAATGATAAAGGCTTGTGCAAGACCATCCGGAGAAGGTTGTTCGGCATACTCAAACCGTACTCCATAGTCGGAACCATCACCCAAGAGAC
>ERZ773190.298-NODE-298-length-61782-cov-6.717304_pt1 | contig 61782 bp, 52 predicted proteins | sample MGYA00511111_ERZ773190 | MGnify/ENA primary metagenome ERZ773190 (study PRJEB29015, sample SAMEA2737777) | human gut metagenome | biome: human gut; feature: human-associated habitat; material: faeces | place: China | collected 2012 ... | reverse complement strand
TATAGATTAAGCGATTCTTGAGCCAAGATTAATGTTGGATGAGTTTTTGGGTGGCGTGAGGGAGGAGCGGAATGTGTCTATTGGGTTGCGCGGGGGAGAAACGACTCGCCTTTTGGGCTGCTGCCGACGAGGTCTAATACTTTTCCGAGAAGTGAACGAGCTAAATCGGACCCTCGAAGCATCGACACTTTAGAGGTGCCGTTTCCTGCGGTTTCGGTGCCAGAATCCTGCGTTTATGCCGTTGAAAAATGCGGATGCTCCAGGGGGCCAAAAAACAGACGTTCACTTCGCGGAAAAGTATTAGACCTCAATAGCGGGGGATGGGGTGCCGGTGCAAAACGGCGTCAGAAATGGGGTAAACAAGGCAAACGGATCTCATGGATCAAAAATCACGTTGCAAAAGTATGAAAATATCCTATAATTGCAGCATGAAGTACTTTAGCAACATAGCGGCGATAAGCGAGCTTTCCGAGAGCGAGGGCGTGTTCACCACAGCCCAGGCGGCTCGCATGGACATCTCTCGAGATGCGCTGGCACACTCATGTCGTGCGGGGCGTCTTGAACGAATATGCCACGGCGCCTACCGGATGTCTGGAACACAGCGCCGAGACACCGACGAGCTCAACGCTTTCTGGAAGCTCACCAATCCCTCCCTTTGCGCGTGGGAGAGAAAGCGCCAGTGGGACGGCATTGCAGTGAGCGGTACGACTGCGGCGAACCTGCAGCAAATGGGCGATTTCTACCTGTCCCCCTATAGGATGACCGCGCCCGCGCGTATCAATACAAGAAACGAATCCCTTTCTTTTGTAAAGCGCGAGATTGCTGAGCGGGACATCGTTTGGCTCGACGGCCTGCCGGTAACTAAACCCGAGCGCACGCTTGTCGATCTTTGCCTCGATTGCGAGGATCCCTCATTAATTATCGATGCCTATCACGACGCGCTTGGACGTGGACTCGATATACAACGGCTGAAGGATCTTGTAGAAGAGAACTCTAAAACCGCCAAACGACGCGAGCTGATGGCGCCTTTGCTGATGGTACTGAACGGGTAATGCGAAACGGAGGACATGGTGAAGTACAAAACGCCTGCCGCATTGGAGATGGCTGTTAGGAATGCCGCAAGAGAATCACCAATGGATACTAATCGGGCAATCGTTGGTTTCTACTTTCATCGCTTCCTATGTCGCGTTTTTTCAGAAGATGACTGCCGTTTTGTGCTTAAAGGTGGTCAAAGCGTCCTGGCGCGAACACTCGATGCACGTGTCACAAGAGATATTGACTTGGTTGCTCAAGAGGAGAGTCTCGAAGAGGCTATTGTCGATCTGGTGCAGGCTGCTTCGATTGATCTGGAGGATTTCGTTTCGTTCGTCTTTGATCGTGCAGAGCAGATCAAAGAAGAAGATGAGTATCGGTGCGGTGCGAAGGTGTGGTTCACCCCCTTTATGGGAACCAAGAAGCTACAGCCAATTTCAATTGACTTGGTAATTGATGAAGTGCGGGGACTTGAGCCTGAGGTTCTTGCGCCGATCGATCGTCTGAATATCGAGGGGCTCCCAGTCTGCGACTATCGAGTATGCCGAGTGGAGAGTGCCCTTGCAGATAAATTGCTCGCAATGATAGAGATGCATGAGGGCCGTGCCTCTTCGCGAATCAAGGATATAGTCGACATCTTGGTGTACGCGAAAACTTGCTTCGTCGATGGGGCTACGCTTGTCGAGAGGGTCGAGAAAGAAGCGTCTGTCCGCAAGGTGGCAATGCCGGAAGAGTTCGTGGCGCCTCTCTGGTGGAAACAAAATGGTTCTGCACAGTACGTAAAGATGGCGAGGCAGGCGGAGGTACTTGATCTCGCGGGGGACATTGCTGGGGCAGAAGAGGTTGTCAATCGGTTGTATACACCGTGCTTTAATCATTCGGCGAATGTGCGCAAATGGAATCCTCAGACCACGGGATGGGAATAGGCTAGATAGTTAAGCCGGCGGCAGAATTAGTTCCTGTCGCCGGCTTAAGACGTTTCTACTGCCTATGCGCTATTCGCAGGTCTGGTCGACCACCAGAGTGACGGCCTTCTTTGCGACTTCGAGGTCGCGCTGGGCTTGGGCGATGGCAGCCTCGGCTTGTTTCTTTGCGTCTACGACCTCGGCGAAGCGATTGATGGATTCGCTGTACTCGCGCGTGCGCGGGTCGAGCGCTGGCGGGACTTCGATCTCGAACAGGTCGTTAGGGCGGATGGCGCGGATGCTGGCTGCTTCGGTTAATGCTTGAATCAGCTGCGCTCCATGGCCTTCTGTAAGGTATCCAACGATTATCTCCGAAAACACCACGCGCTCCTCTTCGGTCATCGTTTGGAACGACGGGCGAATGACGGTGGTGTTATGCGAAGCAACCAGGTGTTGCTTCGCGTCATCGGCGCTGACGACGAGCAGGTTGGACGCGCCGTAGCGACCCAGCATGCGTGGCATGACGATATCTCCAGCGCGGAGTTCGTAGCGATCGAGAACGCTGGGGTTCACCTTTACGATTTTGGAATCCGAGCCGTTTGCGCTTTCTACAGCGTCTGCGGGCAGAAGGTTGCCGTCTTGAAAATCCTGAGATGAGATGCGGCGAACCTCGATCGCATCAACGTCGTTCGATGTGGTGCTCTCGCGGGGCATGAATGGTGCCACTCGCGTAAAAGCGTCACCAAGCGTGGCGCTGTAGTTTCGGGTAAGGCTGATAAGGCTGATTTTGCCCCACGAGAGTGGGGCATGGTGCTGGAGTAGCTCACGCGTCTCGAGAACGATTGTCTCTATGGGAGAGGTCTGATGTTGAGCGAGGCTAACGCGGGACCAATCCGGTGCAATAGCTAGGGGCGGGCAGGATTCTTCGTTCGCGGGGGTTGGCAACATGTAGCGAGTGAAGCTGGACAGGTTGTGGAATGTGACGCTGCGGTTCTCCGTTGACAAGACGATGAGCTCGCACATCTTGTAACTGCTGGGTTCGCTGTGCGGGAAATAGACGACACGCTCGATGAGTCCTTCGCGCATGAGAACCGTGCGCGCCTGCTCGGCTTTATCTATTAGACTTGCTGGCAGTAATACCGCTGCCCTGCTTCGACCGGAAAGCGCGAGCGCATAGAGGCACCAAACAAAGGGGTCCCAATCGCAAAAGCCTAAATAGCCCGGCTCCAGATCGTTGATAAGGGCCTCGCATAAGCGAATTTCTTTGTCGTGAGTATTGCGGTGATAGCCCGTAGCGTCGATAAGCACCGGAGCGGGGCCGTCGACGTCGTCCCGCTCTCCTGGTTCAAGTTCGCAAATGCTGGGAAAGACGCTTTTATTCATGAAGAGGCACGTATTGAGCAGGTCGGCATCGAGCGAATCGGGTAGTCGAACGACGCGCAAGCGACTGCCTTGTTCCAGATTGAGTGCGCGCGAAATGATGGCAGCGGTGAGGCGTGGCAAAGAGAACGCGGATTCGTACATACGTATGCCCTTTCTTCTTAGTGGGATATATGTTAACAGAATATTTCGAAAATTTCTAATGACGAGAACAGCACACTGTGCTATCCTCGAAGCAATCCAAACCAATTCAATACCAACTGTTTGATGCCACAGCTAGACAGCCTTTAGGCAAATCGCGCTATCGGCAGAGTAATTTTACTTACGAAACCACAGGCTAGGCGACGTTTCTGGCCCACACGTCAAATCATTCTAAAACTTAGAACAAACTTACCGACAAACATCTGCAACCGGATAGGAAGAAGCATTCATGAAGAGCGAAGACAGCATCTACGAGGCAATCCTCAACACACTCGACGAGGATCTCCGTAGTATGTGCGCAAAGAACGAGAAGGCAGAGCAGCCGTTTCCGTATCCGTACTGCGGTGAAGAGAACGTTGAGCGCCTCGCTAAGGCACTTGTTGGCGTGCTGGAAAAGCACTCGCCCGATATTCCCGGGCTGGTGCCCGAGCAGTATCGAGACGATGTGCACGAGGCTCGCGAGCTTTTGGCCGCGGCGGCGCTCGCTTTGCTGTCGCTGTACTTTCCCCAGCGCGATAACTGCATGCGCTGCATGGCCATCTTAATTAGCCTGTTTCGGCACGGAAGCAATCCGCGCTTTAAATCGAGCGGCGTGCTCATGTTTGAGCAGGTTTCGACAGGTATGAAGTACTCGTCCGAAAAAGGTGGATCTATTCCGTCTCGCTTTGTGCGTCATACCGACCACAAAAGGCCCTACGACCACGTGCATCGCGACGGATCGCGTGGCTTTACGGCGGACGAAGACGATGTCGTCATGTTTTTCGAACGTTACCGCGTGATTCAGCAACGCGTGTTCGATACGAGTCCGCGTTTCAACTTTGAGCTATGCGTCAAATACCCGTATGAGGCACTTTCGGACAATCGGCAGAACTTTTATTACATGGAGGAAAAGATGGAAATCGATTTGGCAACTAAGGTACGGGGGCTCCAGGACCGCTATCTCCTCAACTGCGCTCAGGCCAAGGGATACGACCTGCTCGACAAGCTGATGATTAATGCATTGCTTGCGTATCTGCGCGACGGATCAGTCTCAATTGCGGCGCGCGAGAGCTATGTGGCGCAAACCGAGCGTCTGATTGACGGCGCGGTCAAGTTGCCGTGTACGACGAGCCCCAAGGAGGGTGTAAGCGTCGACCGTATTTCCTAGCAACTAAACAGAACTATCGACAAGAAAGGGGCCGTGACATGTCAGTCATCAAGATGTACGGCTACGAGGCCGCGCAGCAAACGGAGTATCAAACCAAGAAGTGGGCGACCAAGGAGGAAATGCAGGCGCTGTCGTCCGGCGATGAGCAGCGCGATGTGATCTTGGCGCACGGTGCCACGGTTGCTTTTTACGAGGGCGATAAGCACTGGGAGACGAGCGTGTCCAACAACGTGTTTGTCTTTGGCGGAACCGGCAGCGGCAAAACGGCGAGTTTCGTTTTGCCCAACCTGCTCAATCACCACGAATGCTGTTATGTGGTCACAGACACCAAGGGTGAGCTGCTGCGCCGTACGGGGAAAGGCTTTGAAGAGGACGGCTACGAGGTAACGGTTCTCGATACTGTTAATCCCGAGCGGTCGGCCGGATACGACCCTCTGCGTTACGTGATGGATGTCGAGGATATCCCCACCACAGTGGCGGCAATCATGGAGGGGGTCGATCCTGATGGGCGCAGCTTTAGGAACGACCCGTTTTGGGACAACGCGAGCGATCTGCTGCTCCGAGCGATTATTGGAATCCTGTTCCTTTTGGAGTGCCTTGCCGGCACATTTGTGCCGGGTGGGGATCCCACGGCTCCGCGCCGCTACCTTAAGATGAACAACGTCTTTAAGCTGGCCGCGCTCATCAAGGTCACGGGAGATGGCGAGGGCCGATTTCCGTTGGACTACCTTGTGGGGCAGGTGGAGTCCAAGGAATTTCTTGGCAGGTATGAGTCGGCGAACGCGGACCTGTATGGCGTTGAGCAGTACCGCGATTTTCGCGGAGCAGCCGATAGGACGCTTAAGAGTATTCTGATCACACTCAATGCGACCATCTCGCGGCTTAAGACTCCCCAGCTCATGCGCGTCTATGAGAAAGATGGAATGCGTCTTGACCGTATCGACGAGGGCAAGCGCGTAATCGATCTTAAGGTGAGCGACAACGACTCGACCAATGCATGGCTTGCCAACGTTGCCCTTAAGCAGCTGTTTAACCTGGCCCAGCGCCGCGCCGACGCCAGCCCTAGTGGGCATTTGCAGCGCCGCGTGCAGTTTATTCTGGATGAGTTTCCCAACGTGGGCCGCATCCCCGATTTTGAGCGGAGTATTGCGACCGTGCGCAGCCGTGGCATGAGCTTTTTGATGTGCGCGCAGTCGTTGAGCCAGCTCGATGGTGTGTATGGCGAAACCACAGCTCATACCATCCTCGATAACTGCGACAGCTTGGTCTACATGGGCGGCGGCAGCAACATCGCGACGCAGAACTACATAAGCGAGCTGTGTGGCGAGTCGGTTTTGGGCACCAACTATGTGGGCGCCGAGCGCACTGCCGTCGATGTGCGCGGTTGCGTGATAACCCCGGGCGAGGTGGGGCTTATGCCGCGCGCCGATTGTCTGGTCAAAGTGACCGGCATGCGCCCCTTCCGTGCCAAGAAGTATTTTTGCGGTGATCATCCCAATGCGGCCAAGTGGCTGAGGGATTAGTCCTTGCGGCTTCGCGTGCTCCATCTTGCTTATTTGGCCGCACGGCTTCCATTAGCCGTAAACCGTGCGGCCCCGTTTTGCCTCCTTACCGATTCCGTTTAGAAGGGAATTACCATGTCCGTTATGTATCGTGAACCCAGCATCATCAAGAAGTCTAAGGACGGTCGCGTTGCCGCCGTAGATATGGCAAGCGAGCTGCTCAACAGTCGCGTGCTGCTGCTGGAGGGCGAGGTCAACGACCTAACCTGCAACGGCCTCATTAAGTCCATGCTGGTGCTGGAACATCAAAGCGCGGCCGAGCCCATCATCCTCATCATCAACAGCCCGGGCGGCAGCGTTACGGCGGGGCTGGCGCTCATCGACACCATGCAGTCGCTCGACTGCCCCGTGATCACGGTGGGCGAGGGCGTCGTGGCCTCGATGGCCGCGGTGATTTTGGCCTGCGGTGACCACCGCCAGGTGTACCGCCACACGCAGGTGCTCATCCACCAACTGATGGGCGGCACAGGCATGGCGCAGCAGACCGATATCGAGATTGTGGCCCAGCATACAGCGGCCATGCGCGCCGAGCTGGACGAGCTGCTGGCCGAGCATGGCAACCTGAGCGCGCAGGAGTTCCATGAGCTCACCGAGCGCGACTGCTGGTGCAACGCCAAGCGCGCCCTAGAGCTGGGCTTGGTGGACGAGGTGATTTCGCCCAGCGAAAAACCTGCTTGCAGGGAGGGCGAGGTGTAATGATGCGCGGCTTGGATGGACGGGATGAAGGTATTAAAAGCGTGAGGAGGGGTAGATATCTCATCAATGACGACAGGTCGCTGCATCAAGCGAGGCGTTCTGACTACGCATCCAAGGAAAACGCTGTCATTCTTGGGTGGGCGCGAAGCGTGACTTAGCGTGCTTGATTCGAGCTTGCTTATGTCTCGGAATGTACCTAGAGAGAAAGAGGGAAATGGTGTCGGGTCGAGATTATGGATTGAGCTGGATTGATCAAGATGGTCTTTTCGAAGTTACTAAGAAAATGTATCTGTCTGTTTCGAAGAAGAAGGATGATCAACCGCTCGATCCCTTTACAATGCTTGTCCAGGCTCGAACGAGTGGCGAGCAGCTTGCTGACATGTTGCCTTTTGAGATGCTGCGCTCGAAAAACAAGACGGTATCAAATGCGGTGGATCTTTGGCATCAGCGTGTCCTTGGTTTATCTGAAATATGGAATGAGCTGGGTTCAAATGGTGGAGTGCTGGATCTGAAGAGCGTAGAAGGATGGAAGTCTCCAAAATTTAATAAGCCTTTGTATGCTGAAGTGAAGAATCGATTTAACACAATTAAGGCCTCAAATGAAAAGGTTATGTGGGATGAGTTGGATAATGCCGCCAGAATGAACGGAGCTGTTTCATACCTTATTCAAGTAATTCCGGAAAAGCCCGAAGCTTACGATAGACAATGGATTCCTTCCGGGCGGCAAGGGAGAGATATTGTCCGATGCTGCGATGGTGTTACGGGGTATGCAATGTCCTTTGGTCGAGACGATGCGCTGCTGCAGTTGTTTAAAGCTCTGCCTTTAGTGATTGAGGACGTCCGAGTTGATTTGGGAGAGCCGATATCCAGTGTGGTTGATTGCGAGGGTATGGAAGAGCTTTTCCTGAAAGTATTTCCAAGTGCGCCGGCACGCTAGATCAATAATCAATTTTCGGCTAGATAATCTGTGCACATGAGGTGGATGCAGCGGGAGCCTACGCGGCCACCTTAACTTTGGAGGCAAAATGAACGGCGCTGACCGAGACAAGCTTCTTTCTGATGCGAGGGATTTTTTTAGAAAATCGATTGCTGACAGCCATGCTGCAAACACGAGAAAGTGCGTCAAGTTAAAGCACTTTAAGGTGAATCCGTTTACTGTTCACTACCTGGCTGCTTTTGCTTTCGGCGATGAATCTCCTGAGAGCCTGGCAAAGGCCTTGATATATCCAAGAGTATTGGGTACATCGATTTCAACAACGTTTGGGAATAAAATCCAGGCCTTTTGTAGTGATGTTCTCTACAGCTATGGTTCCACAACATCTGGAATTGATATTGAGTTTAAAAGCACCCAGGACGGAAGAAAGAAATACTGTCAGCTAAAGGCCGGGCCACAGACGATCAATAATGATGACGTTGATACTATTAAGGGACACTTCGGCAGCCTGAAAAACCTTGCGAGGACTAATCACATAACCGATCTGAATCCAATGACTGACTGTTGCGTTGGCGTTTTATATGGCAGCCATACGGATATTAGCAACAATTACAAAAAGATCGAGGAAGATTATCCCATCCTGGCGGGGCAGGAATTCTGGTTCAGCTTAACTGGTGATGAGACTTTCTATTCTGATCTCATCGGTGTGTTTTCAGAGTGTGCCAAGGACTATAAAGAGTCTGATTTGCTGGATGAAGTCGTCGCTCAATTAGCGGAAGATATTTCAAAGCATCCTGAAATCTTGTCTTCTGAGGGAAGTTCTCGTCAGTTCTAAAATTGTCCGTTCAGCCCTCTATAATAAATAACCTTTGCATAGGTAAGGGTTATTTATTATAGAGGTGAGTTTGTTGCATAACGATAACTTTGTAAGCGTGACCGCCGCATCGACAGCCCTCGGTGTTTCGGCTGATACTATTCGGCGCTGGAACAAGCTTGGCTTGATTAAGGCGATGAGAGATAAAAACAATAGGCGACTGTTCAACATCGATGAAATAAAGCGTTTGCAAAACAAGCTATCGGGCGGCGAGGACGACACATCATATCAGGTGCTGAAGTCAAATGCGTCCTATGAAAAAGCTGCGTGCGTAGATTTATTTGCGGGTGCGGGTGGAACTGCGCTGGGATTTCACAATGCGGGAATCCCTCATATCTTGTTAAACGAGTTTGACGGGGATGCGGTTGCGACGCTTCAGGCCAACAATGAAACGCACGGCCTCAACTGGAACATTGTTCCGGGCGATGTCCATAATCTGGATTTTAAAGAGTATGCGGGAAAGGCGACGGTAATACAGGCCGGTTTTCCGTGCCAGGCATTTAGTTATGCGGGTAAAAGTCGCGGCTTTGAGGATACGCGTGGCACGCTCTTCTTCGAATTTGCTAGAGCGATAAAGGATATTCGTCCGAAGATTGCTATTGGCGAGAATGTTAGGGGTCTTGTTAGGCATGACAAGGGCAGGACTCTAACAACTATGCTGAACACGCTGGATGAACTTGGTTACAAGGTAAATTACAGAGTTCTCAGGGCTCAATACCTTGATGTGCCGCAAAAGCGCGAGAGATTAATCCTGTTTGCTGTTAGAAAAGACTTAGATTTACCGATTGTATTTCCAAGAGAGAGAGATTACTTCATTTCGCTTAGGCAGGCGTTGGCTAATTGCCCGAAATCCGACGGTCAACAGTATCCAGCAAGAAAGAAAGAGATAATGGAGCTCGTCCCCGAGGGCGGCAATTGGAGAGATTTACCCGAGGATATTCAGCGCGAATATATGGGGGGGTCTTATTACCTATCCGGAGGCCGCACCGGAATGGCAAGAAGGATGTCTTGGGATCAGCCGTGTCTAACCTTGACTTGCGCACCGGCTCAAAAGCAAACGGAGAGGTGTCATCCAGAAGAGACAAGACCCTTAAATATTCGAGAATATGCCAGGATTCAAACGTTCCCAGATGATTGGGAATTTTGCGGCAATATGTCCGCACGGTATAGGCAGATCGGAAACGCGGTGCCGGTAAATCTCGGCTACCATGTTGGAAGATGCGTCCTCGCTTCCCTGGGCTGTATTCAGATAGATGATGAGATGGAAGTCGTTGAACCGATCAGTGTGCAGACGCTTAATTGTGATGAATGATGTAGCGCTTCATATTGATTTTGCGACAGCGTTATTCTGGGCGCTGTGGAGCAATTTGGAACATTCGAAAACATCACGATTCGTATAGAAATCTTTGCGGCGGAGGGGGGTCTTGGGGTAGATTTGCTGCAAAGTGGAATCTGTAAATTGACCTCGATGCCAAAGTTGCATCGGTTGCCTTGTCATCGAGGTCTGCTCCAAATGACAGGGGCATTAACAATCTAGTGCTGTCTCGTCGCCCGATTCCCGCGATGCGTCTGACTCCTCTTGCACATGCCATCTTCGTGGGTGCGTGGGCGAGATGGGTTTTGCTGATTCTGGCGACCCCCTGGAGTACTGCATCCTTGCCGTATCCGACGTATATGCAAGTCGCAAGTTCAGTGATTCTCGCTTCGTCTAGGTAGTACCTCTTGAAGAGGCCGATTGGGCGATTGCTGGCTTCGAGATGTCTGAGGATTGTCCAGAGCGAGCGTGTCGTTGTTTGAGATAACTAAAAAGCGGCATTAACATAACGCTTGAGGTTGCAAGGCTCGATCGCTTGATCACGCTTTAAGACGATATGGGTCAAGCAGGTATACAGCTTGAAGACAGCAGCCGCCAGTAAATGGACGCCTACGTTTCCGTCTGTGCTCGGTGCTCCGTGCAATCATTAGTGATGCTGGAACGCGATATTCAGCGTCGCTCGATTGGCGAATAATCGTTGTGCCTCGTCTGGATTCATTGTTCGGAGGCAAAAAATGAAATCTGGATTATCGACGGCCTCGTTCATGGAAACATGATTCATGGGAAAAATGCCTACGACAATGTTGCCGTTTAACCAATTTGCATTCTCAGGTATTGTAGGAGGATTTATATGCTTGATGCCATTGCGGATTTTATTAAAGATCATCTTGGAGACAGCCGTGCGCTCAGCTGGGTTGTTATTCTTGGTTTTCTGCTTAACATTCCAACAATGCTCGGCTATGAGCGCGTAGTGCCGCATTTGTTAGAATTGCCAGTTTCGAGCGATATTGGCTGGGCTTCGCTTGTTGAATACGCCTCAATCGCTCTGTTGCCTATTTTCGTTCTTTGGTGTGCAGGCTACGCGCTGCATCGTTGTGCCTGGAAATTGAATGCGAGCAAAAGCGACGGGCAGCAAAAGGTGGCCGTTCTGACCCCGGTACGCTTTAGGTGGTCGAGCGGTTCCCTTGGGTATGTTGCTGCTCAAGTTGCTTCGGCGTTATTTCTTTATGCCAATCTCTACAGTGACATTTTTTCTAAACTATGTGCGGAGTTTAATGCTCATGGAATAACGGTAGCTAGCTTTGCGATTGTAGTGGCGGCGCTAGCTGGCTTAATTGGTCTTTTCGGATCGCTGGAGTATTGTTTTGTGTATTGGAAAGCAAACGAAGCGGATACGGCGCTTGATTCGGTATTCTAAGTCGAATCGGGTATTGCATATTGAAAAACGATTCACTTTGCTGCTCCAGGAGAGGTGCCATGACATCGGCTCGGCGCATGGTCGTATATCGAACTTGAGTCTCGCCGATGCGAACCTGGGTTAAGGTTATGGGTGCTGTTTCAGCTGGAGTTTTGTCGCATAGGTAGGAAGCCCCTCAGATACCTGAGCCGGTCATGACCTAGCGCCGGCTCGTGGCTGACGCTAGGTTATAGTATCGCCTGAGTCCAGCGGCAAATGATCTCAGGATGGCTATGCAAGTTCTTGCCATGACGTGAGAAAAACTCGTAAGAATCGCAAGTTCCTTTCATGCGGTGAGAAAAACCTGCAGGTTGGTGCGAGCGGCATCCGCGACTCAGTCCTGCTTTTCCGGGTCATATTCCTTTGTATACACGGTAAAGCTGAGGTCATCGATCGTACCGGTGCTGTAGATGCATGCGTCGGGCGTGCTCCATGTGTCTTGGACGGTCGGGTCAGTCCAGACATATTCGGGCCCATCGATTCCAAGCAATGGAATGGGCCTCGCCACGTGGTCGGCGTTATTTATCTGTACAATGATCTCCAACAACATGGGCAGTTTTACATGCCATGAGCTGTATGGATGCTCACCTGGCCCCTTGTAATCCAGTGTGCACTTTGAGTGTGGGCTTTCGGCGAGCTGGCTCAAACATTCAAAAAGCGTTGGGTACTCGGCTCCAGGAAACTCGACTTGTACATACCGATTGCCATCGCGGACAAATCCGTACCACAGCACGGGGTATGGATACTCGAGCCTATCCGGCCGCTTGATTTTCGCTCTACAATTGGGCTGGTTGACGATAGACAGCCACGTCCTATAGAGCTCATCGGAAATGAGGTCGTTCGCTTGGTATGCTGGGCCAAGACCATCGAGGACAAAGTAGCCAAGACGCTCAAAATAGTGGGCACAATCCGTTAGGCCTTTTTTATATGCCGTATCGGCCTTTCTCTGCATATTGAGTGCGACATCGCGAGGTGATTTGCGACCAAGATGTTTTTTGGCGTTATATCGCGGATTGCAATAGAGCTTGGTTTCCTCGTTGTATCGGTCACAGTACTTGCTGTTGGGACCGGTCGGAAAAAAGAGCGAACCGCAGGTTTGGCATGTTATCGGCATAATGCCGCACAGCAGCAGTTCGTGGAGGATGCGGGCATAAAGGCTTGCGAAGGACCATTCCTTTTCGGTGAAGTAGAGCTCTCCTGCCTTTGCAATAATCGCCTGAAGCCCAACGAGCCTATTGAGGTTTTCCTGGTCGTTAAGCTCTGCATGCGTATGGAAGTCTCCATTTGCGAAGATCTGGTTCTCGCGCATAGCCTCGAGATAGTTTTTACGAAACGCCTGCATAAAGGGGGCGCTATTCATGCGCTTTATATCGTTCAAATGATCTTCGAGTTTTTGGGCCGTTTCGTTTCCGGGCAAGTGCTTTTTGGCTACGCATGCAAAAGCGTTGCCAAAGCGGATGATTGCCGGCAGCTGTTCATCGAATAGTCGAAATTGTCGCGGGTCGCTTGTTTTGATGGCGGCTGGGAAAAACTCTTCGTTTTGCGCGAGCAGGCTAGGTGCCTCGGTGTTTTTAAGCAGCGGGGTAAGCTCCAGACATTCCTGATATAAAACAATGAGAAGCGCTCGAAAGAGATCGGTATTGGTGCAGACGCAAGCTGTTTCTATCTGAGATTTCGCCTTGGGAAAGTTGTGTATAGGATTGTCGCGGTCATACGGCACCGGTGCTGTTAGATCGGTCTCGCCGTTGGTGGCGTTAATGCTCATGTCGTTCGACTCGAGCTGGAGATAGGAGCTGAAGAGGGACGCCATTTCTTGCTTGTTGAGTTGGCCCGATGTTGTAATCACCGCGCGGTACAGGCGGTTGATCTCGTCGCACTCAATAGCATTGTTGTTCATCCAGCAGCTGTAATAGCGATAGTCGGGAATCGCCGTGATGTTCATGACACACTGTCTACAGACATTTTCAAGGAGATATCTGGCCATGCCGGAAATCTCTCCGTGTGCATGGCTTGTAATGGCTTTGTCGAATATCGGAGCAAAGAAATCGAGGTCGCGTTCCTTTTGTTTTTGAAGGTTGACTGCGATTTCAGCTTCGTTCAATTCTACTTGGATGGGCTCTTGGTCGGGATCGTCTGGATCGAGCCGGTCGTTATGGTCTGGCTCGGCTGCCCAGTCCATCGAAGTTTGTTGCGCATGGAGGGGAACGGCAGGGGGCTGCCGAATGGCGCTTTGCAAATCGATATAAAAGCGCAGTTTTGCTCGCTCTGAAAATTTGCCCCCGATTTCCTTAAAAAGTGAGCTTAAGTCGACGCGCAATAGGTCGTTGGCTATGGAGACGAGACTCCATGCGCTTGCATTGCCGTCGCTGGCACAATCAATCTCTGGCGTCCTGTTAAGAAGAAGCATACGGGGATTGACGGGGGAGCGAAGAAAGCCAGCCTCAAAACCCCAGCTAAATGGTTCTTTTTCGGACTCAGGCATTGATGCTCCAAACAGCCAAAATTTAAAACGCGATAAAAGTCATATTACGCGGCTGTTCGCGGCTGTTCAATGGAGTCAAGCGAAAAGGCTTAAAACCAGGGAGGCCGTTATGTCCGATCGCATCAAGCTCAACGAAGGAAACATCGATGTATGCGAGCGCGAGGTTACCGCTCTTCGCGAGATTATCGCTGTCGCCATAGGCCGCTTGCATCAGATGCGCAAGCAGTGCGAGCGCGGCTATGCGTCTTCGGAGGATTTCGAGAATGCGTTGGATGCTTACGGAGTGATCCGTGAGCGAGCTGACGAGCTTGACCAGCTTGGTTTCGAGTTCAGGTGGTCGTCAGCCCCCGATGCGGGGATCGATGAGTACGTCGGGATCGAATGGATCCAGGACGACAGCTCCCCGCGTGAGCGCGGCTTCGATATCGCTTGTTAGTGTGTCCGCGCGACTTGGTATCAATGTGGGCGAACAATCTCTAATCGGAGTCGACTAGAGGCTGCATCCTAGTTGCCGGTGATTCCGGCTCCGCATTGATCTCTGTTGAAAGGTAAATCATGAACACCTCTATTCAAATATCGTCCAGCGCCGTTGAGTCTGCGCCCCGCACTGCCAAAGGCGAGGCCGTCAAGCTCGTGCAGGGCGCGCTGCTCATTGCCGTTGCCGCGATCGTCGCTGGCGGCATCGCCTCCGTCGCCGCCCCGTTTTGCGTCTGGAAGGGCGAGGTCGCGCTGTTCTTGAACGAGTCGTTTCATGCCAACTGCTCAGTTGCTTCGATTGCGGAGTACGCGTCGGCGGTGCCCGGGTCCGATTGGGCGTCGCTGCTCGTGGCCGCGCTCATCGCGGCCTACCCTGCCTACCATGCCGCCTGGCGCGTTCGCAAGGGCCTTGGGCTCAGCTGCGGGGCGCCGGTTTTCAGCAAGCGTGTGTCGCGCCTTCTCGCTGCGGTAAGCGCTTGTTTGCTGCTGGCTATGCTGTTCATGGGCTATGGAACGAGTTGGCTCATCAACGGCAGCGCGATGGGTGACCAGAGCCTTGTTGAGTCGGGGCACAATGTATGGACCGTTTCCATCATGATCATGCTGGGCTGCGCCCTGATGTGCCTGTTCAAGTGGTTTCTCGCCAAGGGCCCCGGACGCAATTTTGGCAGCGGCTTCGCTGTCGAGCGGGTTCGCCTTGCCGACGTCCTGCTGAAGCGTGCGAGCTCGAACCTGGTGTTGTGCTATGTGGCCGAGCTGCTTGCCTGCCTGCTGGCGCTGGCCTTCATTGCCGTGGCCTATGTCGTCGTGAGCGTGGCCATCGCGCTTGCGTTCGCAGCCGTGGCCTTGGTGGTGTGCCTTGCTGGGATTCCCGTTATCCTTGCTGCCTCGTGGCGCAGGTAGCGGGGCGATCATGCGAGTTCTTGTCACCGCGTGAGAAAAACTTGCAGAAATCGCAAGTTCTTTTCACGCGGTGAGAAAAACTTGCAGATTGGCGCGAGGACGACGGCCCTCCGCGCGAGCGCGGTTTCGATATTGCTTGTTAATGTGTCCGAACAATTGATTGGAGACAAAATGTATCCGGACTACGAATGCAACAACTATCCCATGAGCATTACGGATGAGGATGGTCCGTTCCTGATTATGGAGGCGGAGCTGTCTGGCGACGTTGAGCTCAATGATGAGTTTAAGAAAGACGCCAGCTATAGATATTCGTGTGCGACTGTTTCTGCGGCGATTGATCTCTGTAGGTCGATGACGGACGGCGATGCTGATCCTTGGTATGAAAGCTGGGAGAAGGCGGTCGAGCGTTATCCGCTCGAGAAATGCGAGGATGCGACGACGCTGTATTGGATCGAGCCGACCGATCCGCACAAGGCTCTGTGTGCCTTCCACCCCCATCCCGATCTTGAGCAGTATGTGGCTGAGGCAATTGAGGCTGTTGACACCTATCTGCTGGAACGCGAGTACTGTTCCTTTACGGTCGATCACTTAGACCTAAAGGACGTTGACGTCCTGCTCAGCGCTGCTTGGGGATTGGCTCGAGTTCTCAAAGATATTTGGGGAACTTGCGACCCTGATGTTATGGAAAAGATTGAAGATGCTACGTACAGTGCGCATATAACGGTTAGGGACCTGATCGCGGGCGAAGAGGCGGCCAAAGCCAGTTCGAAGTCTGCTGAGGATCTCTAGCTGCTGCGCTGAACGGCGTGCCTGATTGGCAGACTGTCGGCAAAAGTCCGGACAGTCTGCCGGCCTCGGTCGCTACATCGTTCCCTTGCTCGCGGCGTAATGTTCCGCCTGCTTAAGGGCGTCCTCGTAGGCGCGCTGTTTTGCTTCGTACTCTTGCGCGTAGCGCTCCTGCTCCGCTTGCCCGGGAACGGGCACGGTCATGCTTCGGAGGTCCATTGGGGCAAGTTGCACGAGCGCGTCTCCGTGCGAGGTATCCGCCAGTTTCTTTTGACCCTCGTCGGACGACAGATATGCCAGGACAAACCGGGCAAGCAGTTCGTCCTCGAAGGTGGCACAGAACATAGCATCGCAGGGGACAATGCTCTCAGACAACAGACCGCGCTCCACGGGGCGCTCTGAACCGACAGAAAAGTGACCCGGTGTAATGAGGGCAAGCTTGAACGGAGGCCCGACGCGCGATATGAGAAGGCTCGTCTCGCGGGCGTCGATCGGTTTGGCTTTCCTAAAATCGCCGTAGTCCACAAGGCTTATATCGTAGATGTCTGTATCGGGGACGCGCTTAAGTACGTCCTCTGCGGCAATGATTGCGCCGTCATGAAGATGCTTGAGCGACAGGTAATAGCAGGTGTACTGCTGGTATTTGTCTGCCCGACCTGATTCGGGCAGTTTGGTGACAACGCTGCGGCTGGTGCCGCGATAGATTGGTGCCAGAGACCCAAGGGGGACGAACATTCCCTCCTCGAACGATCCGCTCTTTGTATTGGGTAATAGGGGATAGATGCCGTTGCCCTGACCCTCGAGTCGATGCCAATAGGCTGGATTCTTTTGATCGCTGTGGGCTCGGTCGACGGAATCGAGGAGCTGGTGCAGAAGCTCATCGGTCATTTGCTTGTCGTCAAAGCTCCTGCCGTCAAAAAGGAAATACGGGTCATTGGGCTCGCCGTCGCCAATAAAGAGCAGCGCGCGACCCTCGGCCTTTTTGGCAATGGTGTTGGGAAGAAGCACAATGCCCTTTAGCAGGCCGAGGTCACAAAGAAGGCGACGTCCATCTACGGCTCGCGCCAGATTGAACAGACGGTCCGAAATCTGAATGACGGCCGTGGCATGGGACTGAGAGCAGGCAATGGATGCCGCAAGAAAGATGTAGTACCACTCAGTGACCGAAAGCAGATCGGGGATGCCTGCGTTGCGTTGCAGCTGCTTCGAGCGCGTTCTGAGAAAATCCAGGACTCGCGCATTTGCCGCATCGATAGATGCCGGGAATTGGGATAGCGGTCGTAGCTCGGGGGGCCTGCAGTAAATGAGTGCTGATTCGTACGTGTGAGAGGCTGCGTCCTGCTCGTAGTCGTATAAAAAGATATTCTCCTCGATGGCAGTAAACGTCGACGTCGGGACTTTGACTCGATTTTTGCAAACGCAAGCGGGCACATAATCCCATTTGTCGGTTGCTTCGTTGTAAACGCGGTCCTCAAACTCAAACGAGGCGGCCGAAGGTCGCTTGAGGTCAATCCCCAAAACAGACCACAAGGGGCCATCGACGTGCTCGCTCGAAAACTCAAAATCGCGACAGCACAGTTCAATGAGCCTTTTCGTTCCCGACGAAGGCTGATATTTCTCGACCATATGAGAAACAAGATCCGATAGATATCGACTCATATATGGCTTGAGATCTTCGTTTAAGCGAAGAGTTGCAAATTCTGCTTTAGTTTTGAGCATGCGCACCTCCTGCATATCCCCTATATTGCGCGGTTCGCTGACTGGCCCGTCGCGGCTCAATTGCCTTCAGTCTACAAGAAGAGCAGTTGCGGCGTTTTCAGACGGGGCACTCAAATGAAAAAGAAAAAATCGAATGGTGCGTATGAGGCCGTACGCATTGGGTAATATCTCGCTAGATACTAACACTAAGAGATATGCATATCTCCTAGTTGTATCAAGCTACAGTGGATAAACCAACTAGTTGTTTCAGCAACGAAAGGACAGCTAATGAGCGGATACAACACGTATAGGATCGAGCCAGACGCTCCCGAGAAGTCAACAACGGTGAATATTTTCGGCATGATTCTGCAAACCCTATTTGCGGTTGTGCTGTACGTTGTCGCCGTCGACATGATGTGCTTGCTGACGACGTGGCTCGGCGGCTTTATGTTCGAGATCGGCGAGGGCAACACGGTGATTCCGCTCCACTCATGGCGTCTGGTGGCGTTTAGGGTGTACTGGGCTGTACTGGGCGTGGGCGTTGTTGCAGTGCTTGCCCGCAAATGGATCGTGCTGTTAACGGGAGAGCGTGAATCCGACATGTGCGAGCTGCTCGGTGCAATTGAGGGTGCGGGCGCATTCGCATCCGTCGTCTGCGCGATCGTCTGTTTGCTGGGCTATGCCGCCGCATTTGATTGGTGGGCCGGCGTTACCGGAAAGATGGCTTCGGATTCCCGCGCCAATGATTACCTGCTTTGGGCTGTTGTCTTAACCATTGGAACGATTGTTGAGTGGCGAATTGTCGAAGGAGTCCTCAAGGCTTTATTCCCTCATGAGTGCCTGTTTCACGGGCTTCGCTTTGCGTCCGCCTGCGTGGTTACTCCTCTGCTTGCGCTTGTGCCCACCGCACTGACCATCGTCGTGTGCGCGGTGGTGGTAGGCCTATTTGCCGGGATTCTGTTTGCATCGCTTGCGATCCCCGTAGTTTTCGCGTTCCTCGCCATCGCCATTGCAGCCAGCCATTAATGAATCACGCGCGCCGAGGCTCGCATAAAGAAAGGAACGACTATGTCGCTAATCTCTAACGCTCAAAAGGTTCTGTTGCTCGCCGTACTCACCGCTCTTGTGGCTGGTGCCCTGATGTACGAAGTCCTGCATCCCACCCTGTTCCCGCTGCTCAAGCAGGGTATTTTGCAGCTGCTCTACCACATTCCGGTCTTTACCCAGCCGGGCAACGTGATCTATCTGGAGTCGGCGACATCGCTGGCACTGTAGTGGTTTAAGGGCTCGGCCCACATCGAAGGAAAGAAAACCAATATGGAAAGGAAGGCGCCCATGACTCAGAAGCAGTATCGAAACATCGATCGCTACCAGGACTTGCTCAATCGAATTGCGCCTACGCGTCTGGTGGAGCAGACGCGTCAGAGTGTTATTGGCCACGAAGGAAGCTTGGAGGCCTTTGTGACGGCGCTGAGCTTTGAGGTCAACCGCTGCGTGATGTTGGCACGCGGCGCCGACCCGCGCGACGTTCTTTCGCCCGCTGCCATTTTGGTGATGGGCTCCACTGGCACGGGAAAGACCCACACCATCAAGGCCGTGGCGGATGCCGCGGGGCTCAAGCTGTTTGTGTTCGATGTCTCCACCATGACGGGCGAGGGCTGGCGCGGTGCCAGCATGAGCAACTGCCTGTCGCAGGTCGCGGACTATCAGGCTGCCAATCCCGGCGATATCTGTTTGGTGCTCTTTGACGAGTTTGACAAGGCAGTTCGTGCCGAGCCCGATGGGGGCGAAGTTGCATCAAGCTTTAGTCCATCGCAGTCGTTCCTTAAGCTCTTGGAAGGCGGGGAGATGCCGTTTGAATGTGATACCTCCAAGAGTGCGGCCATTAAGACGCTCAACCTCGATCAGGTTGTTTGCATTTTGGGCGGCGCCTTTATGGGCTTGGATGCTCTGGTGCGCAAGCGCCTGAGTGACAAGTCTGGCACCACGGTCGGCTTCGGATCCTCGTATGCCGCCGTGCGTACCGCCGCAAAATCGGCAAACGAGCTGCGAGACAGTGCGACCATCGAGGATGTTGAGACTTGGGGTATTATGTCCGAGCTGTGCGGGCGCATCGGCTCGGTGATTAACTTTAACGCCCTGAGCGTGGACGATCTGGTCCAGATTGCGTATGAGCAGTACCTGCCCAAGTACAACAACATGATGGGAAATGGCGCCAAGATGGAGCTGATGGCAGATGCTGCTCGCCTTGCGGCGAAGCGCGCGGTTAAGGAAGGTGCCGGCGCGCGCGGCATGCTCCGTCAACTGCGTCCCCTTATGATGTACGCCTGGAGGGACATGCGGGAAGATACCTATATTTCCCGTGCGACCTTGGTCGTGAGCGACGGGGAACTTGCGGTTGCGTACGAGCGCTCTCATGAGCCGCGGGGCTTTTTGCAGGAAGAGATGGGGAAGAATTCGCCCTTTCTGAACGGGAGGGAGATTGAAGCCCTGACGCTGGTGAACAACTGGATGGAGCATGAGGACGAGGACGAGCATAAGCCGTATCAGCCTGAGTTTGCTTGGCTGGCGGATTTGGTGGACGGCTCGGCGCTCGACAAGATCGTGCAGGGCGGCAAGGCATTCGATCTTGCTGGGGTGTTGTTGCGCGGCGTTCCGTTTGATGGGCCGGAGCGCATTGCCGCCCACGAGCTGCTTAAGGCGTGCGCCTGCTACAACGACGTGCTCTATGCCGATCAGGACAAGTATTGCAACCTTGCCCAGGTGCTTATGCTCACCAAATTGGTGTACAAAAAATCGCCCGATTGCTTGCTGAGCCCGCTCGATGTGGTTATGAACGGCACGACTACGGGCAACGGTTTTCAGGGTCTTGGCGAGTGGGTCGATGCCATGAGCAGGTCCGAAAAGCCTTCGTTGGAAAAGTGGCAGTACCTGGCGGCCGGGGAGGCCCTGCGGATTTACGACCACTTTAGCAAACGCCCCGACCAGGTTAAGGAGCTTGCCGCCGAGGTGTCCCTGATGCGTGTCGCCCTTGCAGTGATGGACGTTGAGGAGCGTGAGGCATTGGAGTGCGATCTTGAGAAGCTGCTCGCTTCGTGCGAGTAATCGCCGACTGTTTCTCTTTCCTTTCTTTCCTTTTCTCAAGCGGCATAGCCGCCGCCTCGACCGCCCTGCGTGAGTTTTTGTCCGCGCTGGATGGTATTCAACTCATGTAACAACTAAATCGGAGGTTTGACCATGGCTACGTGGGAACTGAACTGTCAATCGATGCCGTCGTCTGCGGGCGACAAGGAGCTTGCTCCCTATCTTGCGCGCCAAAAGGCGATGCGCGAGTTTTTTGAGCGTGCGCTGTTTGTCCCCAAGGACCAGTGCGGCGCTAAGGACCAGGACAACAACGGCCTATACTTTTTGGGTGCCACGACGGGCTCGGGTAAAAACTACACGGCCGAACAGGTCACGGCCGACCTGATTGCTGGTGGCTGGGATGAGTCGGGCTGCTTTAAAAAATGTCCTGGTCGCCGTACCCTGGTGTTTGTGGTGCCAGGTAAGGACAACCGCGACAACTACGTTGCAAGTGTGCGCGAACTGCTGGTTGAGCAGGGCATGAGTTGCGATGAAGCAGCGCGCATGGTGTTCGATCTTCCGCGAGCGGGCGAGAACATCAAAAACTGGATCGATACCGCGTTTGACAAGGGCAGCATAAGGCCGCGTGAAATCCCTTGCCCTTTTGGAGCGAAGGACGAGGCTGTTCTTCGCGACATTACGCACGCCTGGAACAGCGCGATGGAGATCGCTGACGATCTTTTGGGCATTTTGGACAAGAAGGATCGCTTGGGAAGTGTTGTCGACCGCCTGGCTCCAGGGCTGTGGGATAAGCTGGCGTTGGCAGATGCGAGCTTGCGTCGAGCGGTGAGTCGTGGACGCCAGAGCATCACGCGTGGTATCGAGGAGATTCCTCGGATTTGGCCCTCGGCATTGCTCAACGATGGGCGCACGCCGCATGTGATTGCATGTACGCCGCAAAAGCTCGTCAATAGAATCGATACGGTGACCGGCGCGGGCGTTGTGTTCTTTAACGCAACGGTTGCCGACGAGTGCCTGTTTATCTTTGATGAAATCGATCATGCGAAGGCCGATATGCTGTCGATGCTGGCGGCAGATCATATGAAATTCCAGCCCGATGAGATGCTGCGCATCCTTGACCGTCACTTTAATGGTGGCGTGGTAGATCCCCTGCTGCTGGGAAATCGAGACCAGTGGATGGCGGTCTATACGCATGCCTCGACCTCGGGTGAGCACGAGGGGTCAAACGCGGCAACGGGCAGGGTCTCGCGTGCAAGTGTGGAGACGACTGCCGAAGAGATTGCCAAGGGTGCCCAGCGTATTCAAAAGATGATTGCTGCGTGTATCCAGGATTTGGGACTGCAGCAGTCTTTTGCCCTGTCTGACGAGGCAAAAGACGAGCAGCTTGCCGGTCGTCATCTGTTTGGCAGCGACGATATTTCGGTGGGCGATAGCCTGTCGAATCCCTTGCGATATGAGCTCGATGTTCGCCGCAACCGCAATGTGATTACGTCATGCGGGACGGACGAGCAGCAGACCGTCAACAAGGCGGTGCGCCGTGCGCGCGGCCTCGTCAGGATGGTGGTGGGCCATCTTGCCCGCTGCGCCACGCTTATGGACAAGCTGTACTACGGCAGCATTTCGTACAAGGACGATCTTTCCCGCAAGAACATCATCGATGCCTTGGGCATTAGGAACGACCAGACCAACGAGAAATACTTCTGGAATTCGCTGATGCTGGCGCTGTTCTTTAAAGACCGCAAGAACGACGAGATCGATGCCGTTGACGACTCGATGTATGCGCGTGGTGTTGACTCCTGGTGATGGAAACCACCATCGACCATATGTTTACCACGTACCTCACCAACCACGGCATTGAGCGCATGCCCGAGGCGTATCTGGCCTCCATTGCCGCCAAGGCTCCCTGCGTGTGCATGAGCGCCACCTGGAACGCGCCGACCATTAAGAACTTTGATCTGGATTATCTGGACGAAGTGCACGGCGTGGTTCGTAAAGATGCTTGGATTGGCGAGCTCAACCAGGAGATCGTGCGACAGACCAAGCTATTCAACAAGCAGGCGGCAACGGTGTATGACGTCGACGTCGTTTGGGTCGACGAGTCCAAGAAGCTTGCCGGCATGGCGGCCGTGGCCGGCGGCGCCTATGGCGGCGGTATCGTGTCGCCCGACGAGGTGTACGAGCGTGCGATGGAATTCTTTGACCAGATCGGCGTGAGCGAAGGACTTGCGGTGTGCCTGCGCCGAAAGATTGCCGACAGGGTGACCACGAGCGATGCTGAAAACACCGAGTTTGAACTCAAGCGTTTGAGCAAGACGCTCGTTGCCGTAAGCGCTTGGGCGCGTGGCGTGGCACACAGTGAGCAGCAGGCGGGAGCTATCTTTACGACGCGCCACATGGGAAACCATGGCGACTTTAATAGCTTGGCGCTGGATCTTGCCCGAGAAATCGTTGCCGAACTGGTGATTAGGAACGTTAAACATCCCGAGGCCTCGTACGAGAAGTCGCTCGAGGGGGCCAAGGATATGGTGCCGTGCTTTAACGCTTCCGGCTGGGAGGAGGGCTGGCGCGCCGCTCAGGAACGTCTGAAGAATGGCGAGCCGACCCTGATGTTTATCAACCTTGCCGCTGGTGGTTTTTCCAAGAATCTTAAATACGAGGTGCCGGAGAGCCTGCGCGACGCGGTGCGCCAGGTGGACTGCGGCTTCGATAACGCCGAGCGACATCCCAAGATGGACCTCGATTTTTTGTACGTGGAGTCGCCTACGAGCCGTTTGACCTGGGGAGTCGATATGAGCTCAAAGAAGTTCGACAAGCAGGCACTGCTTGGCGTGGTCGAACAGGAGGAGCTCGTGGCGCGCGGCGAGATTCCGTTTATCCAGAAGCGCCATCGCGTGCGCACGGTACTGGCGGGCGTCGGTGGAAAACTGCCGGTGCGTGACACTCTCTCGTATCAGGTCGAAGGCGCCCGCATCGTGGCGCAGGCCGTGGGTCGCTTGATGCGTACGAGCGTAAAGATGCCGCACGTGCAGGTGATGCTCGATCGCGAAATCGTCGGCGACTGTGACTTTTCGTTCTTGCACGATTTGCCGATGGGTTACGAGCTGGAGCAGGTGGTTGGCGCCTGTGCGGCTGTCAACAATCACATGGCGGACAAGAAACAGCACGCTGCTAGCAAACAGCAGAACCTTGCTGCCTTTAGGAACAATCTTGCCCGGCAAAAGCATGAGAAGTTGGCGTGGAAAGTCACCTCGCTCGATGCGCGCGAGGAGGATCTCGCTGCCTTTGACGATGAGCGCGACTTCTATCTGCATCATTTTTGCCTGCCGTGGGAGGATCTCGCGAGCTATCCGGCGCGTCGAAGCACTGCGTTGCGCATGCCGTACGCTGCGAGTGGCTATGCGTATGCGGAGGGCGGAGCGTGTAAGGTACCGCATTTCGAGTTTCCCAGCTATGACGGTGAGCCTGTCGAGCAAATTGCAGCCCGTCTGGAGGAGTGCTGCCACTATAACGAGGGCTTTAAGGGTGCGAAGGTTCGCCAGGTAAGCCAGGCGGCGGCCCGCGTGCCCGAGCTGCTCTCGGTTCGCGAGGTGCGCGAGCGCTGGTCGCGTGACGGGGTGCCTGCGACGCTGCAACCGGCGGCGACGGTGCACATGACGCCCTACATGTTCCAGGCGGTATACCTGGGAGAGCTGGGAGAGTCTGCCGGTAGGGCCATCTTCGAGGTGTATTACGACGGGCGTTATTCGCTGACTCGTGGTGATGCTGCCCATGCCGAGACAGGCGGCGATTTTGAGGTGCTCGATGCCACCGGCAACAAGACCGGGGTGTGGATCGACTTTAAGCACTACCGTATCGGCGCCTATGAGGCCTACAGGCGCAATGGCGGCGAGACCACGGACGCCGAGCGCTTTAAGGCCAAGGCTCAAAAAGTTGGGGCGAAGCGCCTGTTGATCGTAAATGTGTTGGCCGATGAAGCGGCGCTGGGGCTCCGCCAAAAGCCGATCGACGACGAGGGGATGGTGTTCTCCTTCCCCTATATGGCAGCTGATGGGGCAATCAACCTGGAGATGATGGAGGCGATTGGCCGTGCAATCGAAGCATAGCCAGCCGTGCGGTCTGGGAGACATCGCCGTGTCCGAGCTCGTGTTGCAGCTCGATGCGGCGGCTGCCGAGGAGCGTTGCTCGGTCTTTTGGTGCAACGTCGGCGATGCGGGCAAGCATGCCGTGGCAAACTTTATGGCCGATGTGTGCCAGACGGGCAAGGTCGTCGCGCTCACGCAGCTCGAGGACAACCGAGTCTTTCTGATGGTTAAGGCGGGTGCGCAGACGGGTGACCTTAACGCTTCGCTCGACCATGAGCAAATGGTCCCGATTAAAACTCATTGGGAGGAGCTGGATGATTACGTTGCGTTGCGCCTGCTGTTTAACTCGTGCTCGCAGTTTGAGGGGATTGAAGACGAGATTCCCAACGACACGGGGCACTTGTATGTCATCAGCGCCAAGGGCGCTCGCCGCGATGCCGTCGAGGAGGCTGGAACAGGTCCTGCCAAGATCGAGACGGTCGAGACCGTTATCAACGAGGATTGCACCTTCGAACTAAAGATTCGAACGTTTACCAAGCGACGGGTGCTCATCAGTCGTGCGGCAGGCGACCAGAAAGAACTCGAGAAGATCAACAGCCAGGTGGGTTACAGGCTGTCGCCCGTGGCCTCGGTGGTGCTGGCTCACGGGCAACGTGACGAGTACATCTTGCGCCGCGCCAAGGGCGATAAGCCGTCCAAGCGCCGTGATCTTACGTTTTCGGCCCAGGCGGAAAAGGTCGCCTATACCAAGAAGGGGATCTTGTACCGAGAGCTGCAGATCCTCGAGCGCCGGTACGGCGACTTTGCCCGGGTGTCGCTCAGGGAGTATCCGCGCAAGAGCTTCTACGAGGTTTTGAAAAGCGAGCGATACGCCCGTGTGGTTGCGGAGCGCGCGGTGGGACAGCGGGTTGTGGTGTCGTTTGCGCACAAAGGGCTTGCTGGGGTGGCGCGCCAGTTGGTCGATCGACTCAACGATTCCTCGTGGGGCGTGTGCGCGTCGTATGGCGGGAAGGATGTGGATCCGCTGGCGTGGAATATCGTCATGGTGCCCAACGAGGTCGCCGAGAACGATGGCTATGCCCTGCACGCTGGCGTGGTTGAGCAGCATGTGACGCCGGACGTGTGCGAGCCGCTGTTTAAGGCGGCGTCGAATGCAAAGGTGTGCGGCGCACAGGAGGGAATCCTGGGCTCCATGCTCAAAGAGCTGTTGGTTAAGCAGGATGTTGCCGACGGCCGGGTGAAGGCGTTTGACCTTGGCTCTTTTGGCGTTGGGTCGGTGACGGTCTGTGGCGTGGTCAATGTCCCGCGCAAGGAGAAGGATAAGGTTGAGCTGGATGAACGCCTCGCAACGCTAACGATTGGTGTCGACGGGACCATGGACTACACCTCGCATCCCATCGAGGACGGTCCTGTGGACGAGATGGAGCTTGAACTGCTGACGTCGGACGGCAAACTCGACAAGGATGCCTACATCTTTGACGTGCGGGCGGGTGGACGGTCTATGCTCGCGCGCGTGCGGGATACGGGCTTGACGACCTTCTCTAATAACTTTGCGACCTTGGTGCGCGATTACCAGCTTACGGGTAAGGCGGGCCGTAAGAAGGAGTTTTTCGAAAGCTACAACTCGCCCTATTACGGCATTGGAACGTTCGAACGTGCAGGGATGACCTGCTACTTTGTGGGCGTCAACAACGGCACCAAGGAGGACCTGGCGACGGCGATTCATGTGCGCTCGATTGAGGTACTCGAGGGCGACGATCTGCCCGAGTTGCTGGTTCGGCTGGTCAACGTGGGGCTTTCGCGCCATGGGGCTCCCTCCAGGTGGCCGATTCCGGTGAAGTATCTCAACGAATATGCGGCGCGTGAGGGTGCGGCGGGGGAGTCTGGCATTTGTTCGTGAGGAAACAGATTAGTTATATGTGCTAGAAAACTAAAATTGTTCTTGCAACATACAAACGGAGCGCATATACTGCAGTCATAGCGTATGAGATGGGGTCTCTTATAGAGACCAAGCACAGCAATTTGAGTTTATGTAGACGGGACTTGAGCATGAGCACCAGCAGTTTCTCCTTTAACAACGTTAATAGCGATTGCATTGATCTCGAGACCATTTTTGGCCGTACTGACGGTTCTCGCACAGAGAACTGGCTTGTATCTCTGGACGAAGAGAAGCCAAGTGGCGAAGAGCTTGAGTATTTGGATGAGATTGAGCGCGAGCGGAACTTTGAGTTTGGCTTTTGCGAATACCAGGTTCGTCGCGATTCAAATCGCTCAATTTAATTACCCCGTTATCACCTCTTTTTAGCGGGGCAAGTTAGATCGACTATCTGTGTCAAACAACGGCTCACCGTGGGAAGGAATCGGCAATGAGCAAGAACATGAACAAGGACATGAACGGCAAGGCCTTGGGTAAGGCCAGGGCGGCTGGGCGCGTGGCGACGGTTGCTGCGGCGACGATTGCCATGACGGGCGGCTCGCTGCTGTCACCTCTGGCCGCGGCGGCGCAGGGTGCGGATGGCATTGGCGCCGCGGGCGCAACGGCTGCGGTGATGTCGCCGCTGACGAGCGCTGCGGCCGCCGGTGCTGGCGTGGGCGCCGTGTCTGCGGCGCAAAAGGTCGCCGACCTGCAGGCTGCAGTTGATGCGGCGCGCGCTAAAGCTGCTACCGCCAAGGCCGATCTGGAAGCGGCTGCCGCTCCCTACGATGCCGCCGCCGTCAACCAGCAGCAGGCGCAGGGCGCCTATGACGCGGCCCGCGGTGCGAGCGATAGCGCGGCCTCTGCTGCCTCGGCCGAGCTGGAAAAGCAGCTGGGCGCTGCGCAAGACAAGGCCGATTTGGATGTCAAGACGCTTGAGGACGCTCAGGCTGCGCTCGATGCCGCCAAGAAGAACCTGACGGACAAGGACGAAGCCCTGACTGCCGCCCGGAAGGCGGCAAGCGATGCCCAGTCTGCGCTCGAGGCCGCACAGGCCGCTGCATCCGATGCCACGCCCGAGGCCGTAGCCGCCGCCCAGGCTGCCGCAGAGCAGGCGGCGATCGATTTGGAGCAGGCAAAGCAACAGGCCGAAGATGCGCAGACCAGGCTCTCGGATGCTCAGGCTGCCGCCGATGACGCCGCTGCCAAGCAGCAGGATGCGCAGGTCAAGCTTTCGGCAGCTCAGCAGGCAAAGACCGCGGCAGATGCGGACGTGGACGCCGCACAGGCGAGCTATGACGCGGCCAAGGCCGATCTGGATCGAGCCGAGCAGGGCGCTGCGGGCCCGGAGTACGAGGACGCTAAGGCAAAGGTAAACGCTGCGTCCGAGGCGCTGGCGGCCGCCAAGGCCACGCAGTCGCAGCGCGAGGATGAGCTTGCTGCTGCCGAGCAAGAGGTGAGTGCCGCCGAGGGCGAGGTGCAGACTGCACAGCAGGCAGTTGCCGATCAGCAACAGGTCGCTGCCGAAGCCCAGTCCAAGCTGGGTGCCGCTGTTGCCGCCAAGACAGCAGCCGACGCCGCCCTCGACCAGGCCAAGACCGATCATGCCTCCGCGCTCACGGAGCTGGCCGATGCCCAGGCCAAGCTTTCGGCAGCAAAGGACGAGAAAGACGCTGCCGACAAGGCGCTCGATCAGGCGACGGCTCAAAAGCAGCAGGCCGACCAGGCTGTGGCTCAGGCCCAGGCCAAGCTCGATGCCGCTCAGGCAACGGCGAATGCATCGGCGGAGAACTACCGCCAGGGTGCTATCGCGTTCTTTAAGAGCGTGGGCGCCAACGACGCGGCAGATATCATCCTCAACTGCAAACTCGCTAGCTACAACAAGGTGGGCGAGGAGGCCGATGCGACGAGCCTGGCCAACATGGAGCAGGCGGTCGTGTGGCTCAAGGCGTGCAACGAGTATCGCGCGAGCGTTGGCCTGGGTGAGCTCAAGGTGACGTATGCCATGATGGCGACCGCCATTGCCGATGCGAACTTCTCCGATACGAAGGTCGCGCACGCTCAGCAGTTTAACGTGGGCGAGAATGTGGCGTGGAACTACGGAAGCAATCCGTTTAAGCAGTGGGTCGATCAGGAGAAGGCCGTCTTTGACGCTGCTGCCGCCTCGCTGGGCGCGACGGGCCTTACGGGAAAGGCCGCTTACGATTTTTATACGGCGCATAGTTCCGAGATTGATACCTACGCCGCGAAGCATGGTGATTCGGTCGGCCATTACATCAACGTAATCGATCCCAGCTACACCGTGACGGGCATGGGCGTTTGCACGCGTGGGACGCTGTACGGTCGGAGCACGCAGGCGCAGACATTCGTATATTCTGGTCGATGGTACGAGCCGTACAACGTCAATCCGATGACGGTTGCTGAGTATGAGGTTGCGTTGAACGCGTGGTGCGACTCTTTGGCAAATCCCGAGCAAGGCGTGGATGCGGCGCGCAAGGAGCTTACTGCGGCGCAGGGCGTTGCCAACGATGCCGGCAACAAGGTGGACGCAGCATCGCAAACCGCTGCGGCAAAGCAAGCCCAGGTTGAGCGCGCTGCCGCCAACATCGATGCCGCGGCCACCAAGGTCTCGGAAGCCCAGGCCGCCGTGGCGCAAAAGCAGGCTGCAGCTGACGCCGCCGCGCGTGCCGTCAGCGATGCTCGCGCCGATTTGAGCGCTGCCAACGACGCTGTTGCGGCAGCGCAGGACGCCGTGGCCGCCAAGTCTGGCGAGCTCGACATTGCCAAGGGCAAGGTGGCTGCTGCCAAGCGCGCGCTGGACGCCGCTCGTGCCGGCGTTGGCGACAAGCAGGATGCACTTGCCGCGGCTCAGGATGAGCTGGCGGCGTACTCAGCCGATATCGTCACTGCTCAGCGTGCGTTTGATGCGGCATCGTCTGTGCTCGAAGACGCCCGTGCCAATCAGCGCGAAGCGGAGGCTGAGCTCGCTGTTGCCCAAGGCGATGCCAATCAGGCAGATATCGATGCTGCTGACGCTCAGGCGGAGCTCGATATGGCCCAGCAAGTTGCGAGCGATGCCGGTGCCGCCGTGGCAACGGCTCAGACAAAGTCTGATGCGGCTGCCGCCCGTGCCGCCCAACTTAAGAATGCCGCCGCAGCACTTGCTCAGGCTACTGAGGACAAAGCCGCTGCCGATGCCGCGCTCGATGCTGCAGAGGTGGCCGTGAGCGATGCCGAGTACGACGTGGTGGAGGCTGACAATGCCGTGACGGATGCGGCTGCCGCCCGCTACGCCTCTGCCGCCGCGGTCGCCCGCCTGCGCAGGATTGATCTTGCCGAAGCCATCGTCAACGGCAGCGCTGACGATGCAGACGAGGCGCTCAACGCCAAGATCGCCGCAGCTCACGATGCCGCCGAGCGCGCCGCGACCGCCAAGGCCGAACTCGATGACGCCGCAGCTGCGACGGATGCCGTGGCGCCGGCCTATTTGGAGGCGCTTGCTAACTACACCGCCGCCAAGGCCGAGCTCGACCAGGCTATTGCCGAGCTCAACGCCGAGATTGCTCGCCAAGAGGCCGCCGAACGCGGGAATGGCGAGCAGGCTCAGACCGCTACGCAGGTGACGTACCAGGCCAAACATGCGGTGGCAACAACCGAGATTGCGATGCAGCAGACGGCGATGCCTGCCACGGGCGATGTGTCCGACCTGCTGGGCGAGACCTTCGTAATTGGTGGCACGGTCCTGGTGGCCGCCGGTGTCTTCCTGCCCGATAAGCGCCGTCAGCTGACCCGTTAGGGACAGAAGGGGCTGCGGACCATTTTCGGCGCGTACCGTAGGGGGTGATGAGGCTCCATGCGGCGCGCGCCGCCCTTTTCTTCAAGAGCGATTAAGGAGGGATATATGCAACTTAGAGGAGAGGCCGCGATCGTCTGCGGATTCATAGCGGTCCTGGCAACGGGATTGCTGTTCGATGGGTGTTTTGACGGCTATATTAATCGGTTCTGCGATTCTGGTTTTTCGGGAGGCAAGCCTTGGAGAACGGCACCGGCTCGTCAAAAGGCGGCCGTGCCCATCGAGCCCCGCAGTGTGGATGTCTCAAAAATCAAGGTAATCGTTACCAAGAACGGCAAGATTTACCACCGTTCTACGGGGTGCAAAAGCCTTCCTCAAAACGCCATTAAAACCAGCGTACCATTAGCGGCCGCACTCAAGCGAGGCAAGACGCCCTGCCCAACATGCTGCCCGCCAACAGCGTGCTCGATCTAGTTTTTTGGGTGTTTGATCCGTTTGGATGGAAGAACGAGGGGTAAGCCCTAAGGGGTGCGGATGCCGGGGCTGATCCGCAATTTCTGCCATCGATTTGTCTAGAGTCGCACAGCACGGAGGTGCCGCTTAATGTCCATTTTCGTTACCGGAGACGTTCACGGTGTTGCCGAGTACGGGGCGAGCCGCTTCTCGTCGCGCGTTTGGCCATTGGGCCGTACGCTGACGCGCGATGACGTGGTGATCGTTGCCGGCGACTTTGGCTTTATATGGAGTGGCTCAAACACCGACAAATACTGGCTCGACTGGTTTGAGTCCAAGCCCTGGACTACGTGTTTTGTCGACGGCAATCACGAGAACTATCATCTGCTGGCGGGGCTGCCGATCCGAGAGTGGAACGGGGGCCTCGTTCACGAGGCTCGCCCACATGTGCTGCACCTGATGCGCGGCGAGGTGTTCGACATCGCGGGGAACACGGTGCTCGCCATGGGGGGAGCCGCGAGCCATGACAAACAGTGGCGCCGGGAGGGAAAGACGTGGTGGCCCGAGGAAATGCCGAGTGAGAGCGAGGTGGAATACTGTCGCGCCTCGCTCGATCGTGTGGGCTGGAAGGTCGACTATGTTGTGACTCACGAGGCGCCGGTCGATTTGGCAGACGAGCTGTGCATGGAGCGCAATCGCGAGTTCTACGATGATTCGCTGCAGGCCTTTTTGGGCGAGCTCGATGGGCGACTCGACTACCGCACCTGGTTCTTTGGCCATTACCATGACGATGAATGGCGCGATGAAAAGCATCGCCTTATCTACCAAGATATCGTGCCAATCGAGGCGCGACGTACCGATGGGTAGGGTGGGGCGACGAGTGGAAATTCTGAGCAAGATCGTTAGGAGGCTCCATGATCTGGTTTACCAGCGATACGCACTTTGGACACGAGAACATGCTGCGGCTCGCCGACAGGCCTTGGTCGACTGTTGCGCAGATGAATAACGCCATGGTCGCGAGCATTAACAGCAAAGTCGCTGTGGACGACGAGCTCTACATTTTGGGTGACTTTAGCTTTAAGATGACGGTCCGAGAGGCCTACGAACTGCGCAAAAGCATCGCATGCAAGCGCGTCCATCTGCTGCCCGGCAACCACGACAAAGACTGGACGCAGCCTGCGGCAGCGGATGCCTTTATCGTCGAGCCGCCCATTTGCGTGCTCAAGATCGACCGTCAAAAAATCGTGCTGAGCCACTATCCCATGGTCGATTGGCAGGGCATGTCGCACGGCGGCTGGCATCTTCACGGGCATATTCACAGCTGCGGCGGCGCGTACAACAAGTTCAACCTTCGGCAGGGGCTGCTGCGCTATGACGCGGGCGTGGACGCCAACGGCTACGCCCCGGTGAGCCTGGAGGAGCTCAAGTCGTGGTTTGCGCAGGTTGACGAGCCGGCGTATTGCGTTAAATGGCCGTGGTGGGTCAACGCTACGGGCGATGAGCAGATCGAGCACGATCTCGATGCTTATAAGAGGGAAGTGGTGATCCGATGACGGTCTATGTGACGGGCGACATTCACGGTGGGCTCGACATGCAAAAGCTGCGCGACTGGGAGCTTGGGGATAGTCTGACGAGTGACGACTATCTCATCGTCGCCGGCGACTTTGGCTTTCCGTGGGATTTCTCTGCCGAGGAATGTGCCGACATCGCCTGGCTGGAATCGCGTCCCTATACCGTGCTGTTGGTCGACGGCAACCACGAGCGTTTCGATCACTGGGCGGAGCGCCCTATGGAGTTGTGGCATGGCGGGCTGACGCAGCGTCTATCGGACACCTCGCCCATCCGGCGCCTGACGCGTGGCGAGGTTTTTGAGCTCGACGGCTCAACGATCTTTACCATGGGCGGCGCTACGAGCGTGGACAAGGAATACCGCATCCCGTATTCCAGCTGGTGGCCGCAGGAGCTGCCGGGTGAGCGCAACTTTGAGGAAGCGCGGGCAAAGCTCGATAGCGTGGGCTGGAAGGTCGACTACGTGGTCACCCATACCTGTTCCACGCGCATGCTCTCGCCCACGCTCTATCCGGCGCCCGGCTGGAATTGCCCCGCCGTTGATCGACTTACGGCATTTTTCGATGAACTGGAAGATCGCTTGGACTACAAGCGCTGGTACTACGGGCATTTTCATCGTGACGCCAACCCAGCCGAGCGCCATACCGTGCTCTACGACCGCATCATTCGCTTGGGCGACGCACTCCAACCCTGGGATGTTGCATAGGGGCGCGGAGGCGTGAGCTTCGTGGCGAAGCAAAACCGGCTTGCTAAGGGATTTACTCCCAAGCTGACTTGCGCTTGAGTAACGTGCTCGCGGCTTCAGGTATGGGGGAGTCGAGTATTTCGCAAAATGCATCGAACCCCTCTGGTGAAAGATGTGTTGTTGATTCTTTGTCAATGTCGCTATCGAGGCGCTCGTCAGGGTGGGCTGCTGTCTGTTGCATGCTTGTCTTTTCATCCATAACGATGTTCTCCCGGTGTGCGCGGATGACGTCCCAGCTAAAGTCCTCGACCAGCTGTTCGGCAGAGCGCGGCGTGGTGTCCGGCGCGATGCCCGTTTGCCCGGCGAGCCAGCCCAGCAGCGCTTCGGGCGTGCCAAAGCGGGCGCGGAGTTCGCCCAGGTCCAGATCGCGGTCTCGTTTGGAAAGGCGGCGGCCGTCCGGTGCCATGAGCAGCGGAATATGTGCGTAGTGCGGCGTGGGCAGTCCCAACAGGTGCTGCAGATAGATCTGGCGCGGCGTGGACCCCAGCAGGTCGCATCCGCGCACGACCTCGGTGACGCCCATGGCGGCGTCGTCGACCACTACGGCCAGCTGATAGGCAAACACGCCGTCGCTGCGGCGCACCAAAAAGTCGCCGCACTCGGTGGCGAGCGCCTCGCATTGGGCGCCGTACGTGCGGTCTACAAACTCGACCACGTCGTCGGCGAGGTCATCAACCGTGGGCACGCGCAGGCGCGTGGCCGGGGCGCGTAGGGCACTGCGGCGGGCAACTTCTTCGGCAGAAAGAGCGCGGCAAGCGCCGCGGTAGATGGGTGTGCCGTCGCTGGCGTGCGGCGCACTCGCGGCGTGGAGCTCGGCGCGCGTGCAAAAGCAGGGATAGGTGAGGCCGGCGTCTTGCAGCTGGCGTAGGGCGTTCTCATACAGGTCCAGGCGATCGTGCTGATAGTAGGGGCCTTCGTCCCACTCAAGCCCTAGCCAAGCCAGGTCGTCAATCAGCTGAGCGGCAAACTCGGGGCGCTTGCAGCGGTCGTCCAAGTCCTCGATACGCAGCACGATGCGGCCGCCCTGGCTGCGGGCCGAAAGCCACGCGCACATGCAGCTGAACACGTTGCCCAGGTGCATGCGGCCCGAGGGCGACGGAGCAAAGCGGCCCACGACGGGCGCGGGGGCGGAGGCGGCCGGCGTCGTTGACGCGTCCGCGGCGGGCGTTGCTATGTTGCGTGCGTTGATATCCATGCGGACGAGTATAGCGCGGGGTGAGGTGGGGGAGGCGTCGTCGATGCTTACAAGTTGCCGAGGCCGCGTGTTGTGCGCGGCGGGCACCGACTCAACATCTCGATTACCGCCCGCAAGCTCAACCGCTTCAACCCCTCAAATGACAGAAACCCCGGCAGCTCTTCGCAACTGCCGGGGTTTCCGCGGAAAAGGGGGACATGATCCTCGAGCGAACGGGAAAGGGGCAACCGTTTTCGCTCAACTGCTTTATGCCCCTCGGTTGGCGGCTCAATCAGCGCGTGCCGCGCCCACACAAAGCCACTACACCTGTGACGGAGCTGTGAAGTGGTATCTGCTGCTGGCGCGGGCCATGCCAAGGAGTGTCCCAGACTGCCGGCAGATAAGGAACGTCCCTAACTGCCGGGTGCGGGGAGGGTGACTTTCATCCCGTTTGGCGCTCCGGTTGCCGAGATGTTCGTCATGAGCGCCCGCAAACGTGGGACAATGGCGCCGTTGGTACCACAGACAAAGGATGTGCCTATGAACGCCCCCGTTGCCAAGCCCTGTCGGCAGCGCCACCTGTTTGCGCGATTCGCTTCCGTCTGCGCACTCGTCGCGCTTGCGTTGTTGCTGCTGCCTGCCGCCGCGCACGCCGACGGCTACTCCATGAGCCAAACCTACATCGGTGCCACGGTCGAGGCCGATGGCTCGCTGACCGTTGTCGAGGGACGCCAGTTCGATTTCGACGATGACATTAACGGCGTGTATTGGGATATCAATACAGGCTCTAACCAGCAAGGCGGCTCGGTGGTCGTCAATGTGCTGAGCGTCGAGGAAGACGATGCCGCGTTTAGCAGGGTCGACTATGCAAACAAAGGCGACAGCGGCGTCTATACGGTTGAGCAGTCTGACGGCGGCGTAAAGCTCAAGGTTTTCAGCCCCCACGAGAGCGGCGACAGCGCGATCTATTACGTGAGCTACACCATGACCGGTGCGGTTATGAACTGGGCCGATACCGCTGAGCTCTACTGGAAGTTTGTGGGCGACGGCTGGTCCGCGGATTCCGACGATGTCGAGATGGAAGTCTATTTCGCAAACGCCGCCGCGGGGACGGCGGCCGTCAAGGGCGATAACTTCCGCGCATGGGGCCACGGTCCGCTGACGGGCGATGTGTCGCTCGATGTGGACGAACCCATGGTCACCTACACCATTCCGTGCGTGCACGAGGGTGAGTTTGCCGAGGCACGCATCGCCTTTCCTAGCGACTGGGTGCCGCAGCTTGCCGCTTCGGGCGAAGATCGCATGTCAACGATCCTGAGCGAAGAGAAGGAATGGGCCGACGAAGCTAACGCCCGCCGCGCTCACGCTCGCATGATTGCCAATGCACTTGCCGTGCTAAGTGTTGTTGCGGCGGTGGCCTTTACCGGCACAATCGTTATGCTCAAGCTGCGCAAACGCAAGCCCAAGCCGCTTTTCCAGGACGAATATTTCCGCGATGTGCCTTCGGCCGACCATCCCGCCGTGCTTTCGGCCCTCATGAGCTGGAACGAGGTGCCCGATCAGGCATATATCGCCACGCTCATGAAGCTCACTGACGACCGTGTGATCAAGCTGGAGCAGGCGACCGTGACCAAGGCCAAGAAGGGTCTGTTGGGGCGTGAAAAAGAAGAACAGACGTATCGCGTGACGGTGAGTGATGCGGGCTGGAAGTCGGCCAAGGGCATTGACCACATGGTGCTCAAGGTCTTCTTTGCCGGTGCTAAGCCTGACGAGAACGGTGACCGTTCGCGCACGTTCGACGAGCTGCAGCACTACGTCAAGCAGCACGCTACACCCGTGGGTGATAAGCTCGAGGACTATCAGAACACCGTTAAGGGCAAGCTGGCCGATAGCGAGTACGTTGCCTCGGACGGCATTGTTGCAATGGTGTTTTGCCTGGTTCTTGGTATCCTGATTGCCTTTGTTCCCGTGGGATCCATCTTCTTTACCGATGGCGCACAGGCAAACATTACCGCCGCGGTTATCTCGGTGCCGATTGTGCTGGTGGGTATCGGCGTGGGCCTTACTTTCCACCGCTTTACGCCGGAGGGCGCCGAGGTGGCGGCTCGCTGCAAGGCGCTTAAGCATTGGCTCGAGGACTTCACGCGTCTAAAGGAAGCCGTCCCCGGCGATTTGGTCCTATGGAATAAACTTCTGGTGATGGGCGTTGCCCTGGGCGTTTCGAAGGAAGTCCTGCGTCAGCTTGCCGAGGCTGTTCCTCCCGAGGTGCGCGAGGCCGACGGCTTCTACGACAATTACCCCTGCTACTGGTGGTACTACCATCATTACGGTACCGAGTCGCCGCTCGATTCATTCGATGACGTGTATCACGAGAGCATCCGTGAGCTGGCTTCGAGTTCCGATAGCTCGAGCGGCGGCGGAGGCGGTGGCTTCTCGGGCGGCGGAGGCGGCGGCGTCGGCGGAGGCGGCGGCGGAACGTTCTAGCGGTCCTAAATTACGGGATGGGCTTTTCTCGACAGCCGTCGGGGAAAGCCCATCCCTTTCTTTTGCGCCGAAAAGGGCTGATCTTTCGTCTTTTGGCTTCTTCGAAAGGGGCGGTGGTCAAAAAATGCCGAATATGAGTACTGTTGCCCCAATGGTCACATTTATTTACGCTCATTAGATGACTCCTAATGAGAGTGTTTCTCGTTAGAAGCTTATTTTATTGAACATTTGGGGAGATACGTCAGCTCGTATGGTTGACTGCATGCCTAAAAGTTTCAAAAATGCCCCAAATCGCTGCTACTAAAAAGATAGCAGTACTCATATTTAATGCTTTTTGTCCACAGCTATTTACAAACCCCCCTAGTCCGCTCATTGGGGACAGACTTAAATGACCAGTCTTGCCCAAGATTGTCCCCAACGACTAGTCATTTAAGAACGTCCCCAACGGCTAGTCATTGGGGACGTTCTTAAATGACTAGGTGTGGCTGCCGGGTTTAGGCTGTTAGGTCGAGTTCGTAGAGAAAGCTTTCGCGCGGCATGTCGTGGCGGCGCTCTTCGCGGTTGGCGCGGTGCGTGGCCGTGCGCTTAAAGCCGTGCAGCTCGTAGAACTTCCATGAGCAGTTGGAGTCGGTGTACAGGTGCGCTCTTGTCGCCCCGCGCGAGGACAGGTGCAAGACCGCGGCGTCGAGCAGAACCGTGCCAACGCCTAGGCCATGGACATCGCGATCCACGGCAAGCAGCGTGACCTCGTTGTCGTGTGGCAGGGGGCTGCTTTCGAGCAGACGGTTGTTGGTGCGGATGGTTGCGCGCACAAACGAGAGATACTCGGCGCAGGCATCGGGCTCCAGCTCGCGCATCTGCGATAGCAGTGCGCGCTCGGTATCCATCCAATGTTCGTTGATAGTGGCGCCGGAGCTCTGTCCCGCACGCGCGAGCGCAATGCCGCGCGCCTGGCCGTCAATTACGGCAACCTGCGAAAACGTCGACGACGAAAGGCAGTAGGCAAGGTCGCACGCGGCCTCAAGGCGGTTGTACTCATCGTTATCCGAATTGTTATGCCAAAGCTGCTGCAGAATCAGCGCAATGGCGTCGAAGTCTTCGGTGTCAAACGGTCGGTAGAGAACCCGCGAGACCATGGTGCCTCTTTCTTTTGCGGATGCATATCGAGCACAGTTCTACCACGCTATTGGCATCTAATTATGGTGCCCCTGTGTTCCATGAACTCACCGTGCCCGGCGCTGCGCCCACATCCTCCACTCGCAAGCTTTTTCTGCACATGCGGCCGTTGCGGGGTGCATCGATGCGCTCGATGCGCTACATTGAATCAGTATTTTCAATGCCGCTGCGCGAGCACTGCAGATCGACGTATCACCGACTCACAGAGCACGGCGGCGCACCAGACAGGAGGACTGCATGGGATCTGATGTGAAGATCGCGCGCGCGTTGATCTCGGTTACCGATAAGACGGGCGTCGTCGATTTCGCACGGACGCTGGTCGATGACTTTGGCGTCGAGATCATCTCTACGGGCGGCACGGCTCGTGCCATCGAGGACGCGGGCGTTCCCGTAACCCCCATCGAGGAGTTCACGGGCTATCCCGAGATGATGGACGGCCGCGTTAAGACCCTGCACCCCAAGGTTCACGGCGCGCTGCTGGCCCGCCGCGATTCCGAGCAGCACATGCAGGAGGCCGCTCAGCACGGCATTAAGCTGATCGACCTGGTTGTCGTCAACCTGTACGAGTTCGAGAAGACCGTCGCCAACCCTGAGGTCACCTTCGCGGACGCCATCGAGCACATCGACATCGGCGGCCCCTCCATGCTGCGCTCTGCCGCCAAGAACGCCACGAGCGTTACCGTCATTTCCGACCCTGCCGACTATGATGCCGTCCTGGCCGAGATGCGCGAGACCGGCGGTTGCACTACGCTTTCTACCCGTCGTCGTCTGCAGGTGAAGGTCTACCAGACCACCGCCGCCTACGACACGGCTATCTCCCGTTGGCTTGCCGCCCAGGCGAGCGACGTGGCGGACACCTCTGCCAAGCTCGAGATTTCGCTGGAGAAGGTCGACGACCTGCGCTATGGCGAGAACCCGCAGCAAAAGGCCACGGTCTATCGCTTTGCCGAGGGCTGCGAGAACACCGCGAGCTCGCAGTTCCCGCTTGTGGGCTCCGAGCAGATCCAGGGCAAGCCGCTCAGCTACAACAACTATCTGGACGCCGATGCCGCCTGGAACCTGGTCCGCGAGTTCGACGAGCCGGCCTGCGTGATCCTCAAGCATCAGAACCCCTGCGGTTCCGCCGTTGCCGAGGACATCACGGCCGCCTACGACCGCGCTTTCGCCTGCGATCCCAAGAGCGCCTTCGGCGGCATCATCGCCTGCAACCGCGAGGTTCCCTTTGAGCTGGTTGAGCATTTCGCCGACCAGAACAAGCAATTTGTCGAGGTCATCATCGCCCCGGGCTACACCGATGAGGCGCTCGAGCGCATGGCCAAGCGCCCCAACCTGCGCGTGCTGGCTACCGGCGGCGTGGACCACGGTGCCCAAGTGGAGCTGCGCTCCATCGACGGCGGCATGCTGGTGCAGGAGGTCGACCACGTGACCGAGGACCCCGCGACCTTTACGTTCCCCACCGACCGCAAGCCCACCGACGCTGAGATGGCCGAGCTTGAGTTTGCTTGGAAGGTCTGCAAGGGCGTCAAGTCCAATGCCATCCTGGTCTCCAAGGGCAAGGCCGGCATTGGCATGGGCCCGGGTCAGCCCAATCGCGTTGACTCCGCGCTGCTGGCCTGTGAGCGCGCCGAGGACTTCTGCGAGCGCGAAGGCGTGGAGAAGGGCGGCTTTGCCTGCGCAAGCGACGCGTTCTTCCCGTTCCGCGACAACGTCGACGTGCTTGCCGCACACGGCGTGACCTGCATCATCCAGCCCGGTGGCTCCAAGCGCGACGACGAGAGCATCCAGGCCTGCAACGAGCATGGTATTGCGATGGTCTTCACCGGAGCCAGGCATTTTAGGCACTAGAGGCTTTCCCAAGCACCCGACCTTGCCCCTCAAACCGTCGCTTGCGTACATTTAGTACGCGGCGCTCCTCTTTCGGGGCAATCTCGGGCACTTGGAAAACCCTTAATGGGTTGTTTCTCTATCCCATTAAACTGTTCGGTCGCCTGACCATATCGTCAAAATAATCTCTGCAAAAGACGGCTGCTCCGTTTGGAGGGCCGTCTTTTTGGTATAAGAGGACGGAATGACTAACACGAAAGGTATGACCATGCCCCAGATTGATGATGCCGAGCTGTTTGGCAATGCCGAGGACCAGCGTGCGTACGAGGACTTTTGCGCCAATCAGGAGGCGGTCGAGAAGTTCACGCTCGACAAGCCCGCGCTTGTCTGCCGTTGGCGCATGTCCAACAAAAAGGTGCCCATGCTCAACCGCCACATTCGCGCGCTATCCGAGCGCCTGGTGCAGGGCGAGCCGCTTACCCATAACATGCTCAGCTGGGCCAAACAGCACGTTGAGTGGTCGCTTGCCGAAGGCGACTACACCGCACGCGACGGCGTGCTCATGCTGGTGATCGACATCAACGGCAACGCCGCCATGACGGTGGGGGAGTACGAGCCGCTCGCCGATACGTCGGCCAAGGCGCTGCGTGCCCGCTCTGCCGAGGCCCGCTCCGAGGCTGACGAAACTGGTGTGGCGCCCGAGCTGCTCGCCGCCGTCAACAACGGCGAGCTCGCCTTTGTGGCGCCGGCGGACGAGTTCCTGTGCGGCACGGCGACGCTCGTCGAGCAGCTGGCCCAGACCAAGGGCATCCCGGTCACGCGCGTAGACATTCCCGCGCAGCTCAAGGGCGCGTTGTTCCTGGTGAGCGACGAGCACGGCGTGGTCCCCGCAACCGAGACGGACGCCGCCGAGGCCGACGCCGCGACGGTCGCCTTCTTTGCCGACGGCTACGAAAAGCTTCGCGCCCGCCGCTAAATGATTATTCTGGGACGGGGATTAAAGAATCATTTTGGTTCCCGCCACCGCTGCGAGTGCGAGGCGGACAAAACGCCCCCGCTCGCGAACAGTTCTGTCACCTTGGCGACGTGCGTGGCGCGCACCTGCAGTTTCGCAGCCATAATGGTGGCAAGACAATCAAGAGGGGAGCGGAATCCATGGCGCTAATCTATATCGTTGAGGACGACGAGCCCATTCGTCGTGAGCTTGTCGACATCCTTGCCCGCGCCGGGTTTGAAATCGAGGCCTGCGAATCGTTCGAGCATGTCTCGCGCGATATTCTCGCCGCCGCGCCCGACCTGGTGCTGCTCGACCTCACGCTTCCCGTCAAGGACGGCCAGCATATCTGCCACGAGGTTCGCCGCGAATCCGAGGTCCCCATCATCGTCCTCACGTCGCGCACGACCGAGATCGACGAGGTCATGGCCATGACGCTCGGCGCGGACGACTTCGTTCCCAAGCCCTATAGCGCACGCGTGCTCGTGGCGCGCATCAATGCCTTGCTGCGTCGCACCGCGGCGGCGGGCGAGCGCAGCACGCTCGTCCACAAGGGGCTGGAGCTCGACCTCGCCCGCTCCATGGTCACCAACACGCAAACCGGCACTAGCACCGAGCTCACCAAAAACGAGCTGCGTATCCTCTCGCTGCTTCTGAGCCGCGCGGGCAAGATCGTTTCGCGCTCGGCCATCATGCAGGGCCTGTGGGACTCCGACGCCTTCGTGGACGACAATACGCTCACCGTCAACATCAACCGCCTGCGCACCACGCTCGAAAAAATCGGCATCAAGGGGTATTTGACGACGCATCGCGGCCAAGGCTATTCGGTCTAGGGGCCGGCTATGTCGTTTGGCAAGTTCTTTAAAGATGCACTGCTTCCCGTCGCCGTGTGGACGTGCGGCGTGCTGCTGAGCTGCTTTGTGCTGATAGATGCCGGGGCCCCGGCATCTATCGTGGTCGTGGCGGTCGGTGTGTCCTTTATCTTTGGCATGCTGGGTATCGTGATCGAATATGCGCGCCGTCGTCGTTTTCTGCACCAGTTGGAGCGTGCAGCCGAGGAGCTGGAAAGTCCCGCGTGGGTACAGGAGATGGTGCAATGCCCAACCTATGCCGAGGGCGAGCTCGAGTACGAGGTCCTGCGCCGGGTGGGCAAGGCTGCCTGCGACGAGGTTGCCGAAGGCCGACGTCAGACCGATGACTATCGCGACTATATCGAGAGCTGGGTCCACGAGGCCAAGCTGCCCCTGGCGGCAGCTCATCTGATTTTGGAAAACCTGGACGGCAGCGAAGGTGACCTCTCGCGCGTGGATGACCTGGGTCGCGAGCTGGCCCGCGTGGAGCGCTATATCGATCAGGCGCTGTACTATGCGCGCTCGGAAGTCGTGGAGCGCGATTACCTGATTCGCCGCTGGGATCTTAAGACCTTGGTGACGGGTGCGATTAAGGCCAACGCGCGCGAGCTCATTGCGGCGCATGTGGCTCCGGTGTGCGAGAACCTTGACTTCGAGGTCTTTACCGACGAAAAATGGCTCGAATTTATCTTGGGCCAGCTCATTCAGAACAGCATTAAATATGCGCGCGAGGACGGCGCGAAGATCGTGTTTTCGGGCGCGTTGTTGGACGAGGGCCTGGCGAGCGAACGCATCGAGCTCACCGTTGCCGATAACGGCTGCGGCGTGTGTGCGGCAGACCTGCCGCGCGTGTTCGAGAAGGGCTTTACCGGCGACAACGGCCGCACCACCAAGCGCGCAACGGGCATCGGCCTCTACCTGGTGGCGCGCCTGTGCTCCAAGATGGGCATCGACGTCACCGCGGCATCCGAGCCCGGCGAAGGCTTCGTCGTAACATTCGCGTTTTCAACGAATAAGTTTCAATATTTCGAGTAACGCACGCGGCAGACGCCCACCCAAACAAAAACGTGCAGCCCAAACAAAACGTGCCACCCCAAACGGGGCGGCACGCTATCTTTTATCAGCCAACTCGCTGAAGTAAGGCTGCGAAGGCCGCGGGGCCGGGAGGGGTTTCCTAAGGGCACATCCCGCAGCCGCAACGCGGCGAGGACGTGCCCGTGGAAACCCCGCAGGCCCCGCGGCCGGTGGGAGCAACGCTACTTCACGACCAAAATGTCGCAGTCCGTATTGCGCAGCAGGAACGTCGAAATTGAACCCAGCAGCGCATACTTGATCGAGGACAGGCCGCGGGCGCCGCAGAGCACCAGGTCGGGCTTAACCACGTCGAGCATCTCGTCCTTGAGTGTCTCGCGAATGCGGCCGGCGCGAATCATGACCTCGACCTCGGGAATATCGGGATTGGCCTTGGCCTCTTCGAGCTGCTTGGCGATGGAGTTCTTAAATGCCTCCTCTAAGCCGTTGACCAGATCGACCGGATAGGAGCCGGCGCTCTCGAGTGCCGTGGAATCGATAACGTGGCCGATAATCAGCTTAGCGCCGTTGTTCGCGGCGACTTTGATGGCGCGTGCGAGCACAAAATCCTGCTGCTCAGTACCGTCGAGTGAAACAAATACCTTGGTGTAACCCTCGTTCATGGTTTCCTCCTTGGTCTATCGCACGGGCGCGGGGCTCGTGCGTCGGGCGGGCGCGGGTGCGTTGACCGCCGGACACTTTATCTTGTTGCAGTTATACCCAAGGATTTCGGTTTAACTGCTCGCAATTCTGTGAACGGGCGAGTTTTTTGGTAAGGGTAGGCGCGGTCGCACCGCCAACGGTTGATAATGGGACATCGCCCGCATCGTCCGCAGAACATCTACCGGCGGGTGTCTAACGAGGGGGTCCCTTTGGATATCATCGAGCTTTTAAAATCTGCCTTCATGGGCCTGGTCGAGGGCATCACCGAATGGCTGCCCGTTTCGTCGACGGGCCACATGATCTTGGTGGACGAGTTCGTCAAGATGAACGTGAGCGAGACGTTCTGGAATATGTTCCTGGTCGTGATTCAGCTCGGCGCCATTCTGGCCGTCTGCGTGCTGTTTTTCCACGAGCTCAACCCGTTCTCGCCCAGCAAGGGCAAGGAGGGCCGTCGCGACACCTGGGTGCTGTGGGGCAAGATTGTGCTCGGTTGCATTCCTGCGGCGGCGATCGGCCTGCCGCTCAACGACTGGATGGAGGAGCATTTCTACAACGCTCCCGTCGTGGCGCTGGCGCTCATTGTGTACGGCGTGCTGTTTATCGTGATCGAGAACTGGCGCGCGAGCAAGCGCGAGGAAATGGCCGTTGCCGGTTCGTTTGGTTCGCGTGCTGTGGTGTCGGGTGGACGTCCCGCCGGTGCGCACTTTGCGGCGCCCCCCACGGCTACCGCTGAGGATGAGGACGATGACGAGAATCTGGACTTTGGTTCCATCGCCACGCTCGAGGACCTCAGCTGGAAGACTGCGCTGGGTATCGGCTGCTTCCAGGTGCTTTCGCTGGTGCCTGGTACGTCTCGCTCCGGTTCTACCATCATCGGCGGCCTGCTTTTGGGCTGCACGCGCTCGGCGGCGTCTAAGTTCACGTTCTTCCTGGCCATCCCTGTCATGTTTGGCGCGAGTGCGCTCAAGCTGGTCAAGTACTTCATCAAGGGCGGCACGTTCGGCACCAACGAGATCGCCATCTTGGGCGTGGGCTGCGTTGTTGCCTTTGTGGTTTCGCTCATCGCCATCAAGTGGCTCATGGGCTTCGTCCGCCGTCACGACTTTAAGTGCTTCGGTGTTTACCGCATCATCCTGGGCATCGTAGTGCTCGCATACTTCTTCGTTCTGGAGCCCATGCTCGGCCTCTAACTTAGTCGACGCTGCGCGGCGGCCAGAGCGACAGCTTGTCATTCAAAGAGGGTGGCATGACCAAAAGGTCTATGCCGCCCTCGTTTTTGGGCGATGGGGTGGGTCCGATGGTGGCGCACGGAGTCGTGGTGTGATTTGCGTCGGTGTCCGCGCGGCTCGGTATACTGGTACGGCTCAAACTATGGCGCTGCCCGCAGGCGCGCCGTCCGTCAGATGAGGAGTCGCCCATGACCCAGCCCCTGCCCTGGGAAAAGAACACTGCCGCGCCCGTGCCGCCCGCGCCGGAACCCGTGCCACTCGATGCATACACCGCCCCCGCTGCGCCGGAGCCCGAGCTCGTTCCGCTCGACATCTACGACGCTCCCGCGCCGGCGCCCAAGCCCGCCAAGCCGCTCGTCGACATCGACAGCCTTAATCCCGCCCAGCGCGAGGCGGTCCTGTCCACCGAGGGCCCGTTGCTGGTCCTTGCCGGCGCCGGCTCGGGCAAGACCCGCGTCTTGACCTTCCGCATCGCACATATGCTCGGCGACCTGGGTGTTAAGCCTTGGCAGGTTCTTGCCATCACGTTTACCAACAAGGCCGCGGCCGAGATGCGCGAGCGTCTGGCGGCACTCATCCCAAGCGGCACCCGTGGCATGTGGGTGTGCACCTTCCATGCCATGTGCGTGCGCATGCTGCGCGAGGACGCCGACCTGCTGGGCTATACCGGTCAATTCACCATCTACGATGACGACGACTCAAAGCGCATGGTGCGCGACATTATGCAGGCGCTCGGCATCGAGCAAAAGCAGTTCCCCATCAACATGATCCGCAGCAAGATCAGCTCGGCCAAAAACGCCATGATTGGGCCCGAGGACATGCTCAAGAGCGCCGATAGCCCCAACGACAAAAAGGCCGCGCAGGTCTACCTGGAGCTGGAGCGCCGCCTGCGCGCCGCCAACGCGATGGACTTCGACGACCTGCTCGTGCGCACGCTCGAGCTACTGCGCACCCGCCCCGAGGTGCTCGACAAGTACCAAGAGCGCTTCCGCTACATTAGCGTCGACGAATATCAGGACACCAACCACGTCCAGTACGAAATCGCCAACCTGCTGGCCGCCAAGTACCAAAACCTCATGGTCGTGGGCGACGACGACCAGTCCATTTATAGCTGGCGTGGCGCCGACATCACCAACATCCTGGACTTTGAGCAGGACTTTAAAAACTGCAAGACCGTCAAGTTGGAGCAGAACTATCGCTCCACGGGTCACATCTTGAGCGCCGCCAATGCCGTTGTTCGCCACAACTCGCAGCGCAAGGACAAGCGCCTGTTTACGGCCGAGGGCGATGGCGAGAAGATTCAGGCTTTCCAGGCAAGCGACGAGCGCGACGAAGGTCGCTGGATTGCCGGCGAGATCGAAAAGCTGCATGCCAAGGGTACGAGCTACGACGATATCGCCGTGTTCTACCGCACCAACGCCCAGTCGCGTATCCTCGAAGATATGTTCCTGCGCGCGGGCGTGCCCTACAAGATCGTCGGCGGCACGCGATTCTTCGACCGCGCCGAGATTCGCGACGTCATGGCCTACCTCAAGATGATCGTGAACCCGGCCGACGAGATGAGCGTCAAGCGCGTCATCAACACGCCGCGCCGCGGCATCGGCTCCACCTCGATCCAAAAGATCGAGCAGCTGGCGCGCGACAACCGCTGCTCGTTCTTCCAGGCCTGCGAGATCGCAACAGCCGAGACGGACATGTTTAGTGCCAAGGTGCGCAACGGCCTGTCGAGTTTTGTGGCGCTGGTGCGCGAGGGCCGCCGCATGGACGGCGAGCTCAAGGAAGTCGTCGAGATGATTGTCGATAGGACGGGCCTGCTGCAGGCGTTTCGCGCCGAGGGCACCATGGAGTCCGAGAGCCGCGCCGAGAACATCCAGGAATTCCTGGGCGTCGCCGCCGAATTTGAGGAGACGCACGAGGATATCGAGGGTACGCTCGAGAGTCTAGAAGAGCTGCGCGCGGCCGGTGTTGCCGACGTGCCGTCCGTCGCCGAGTCCGAGTCCGCCGTGGTGAGTGCGCCCGCGTCCGAGCCGGGGCCGTCCGCTCCGGCATCCTCGTTTGAGGCACTTGTCGGCGCTCGTGACGCCGCGGGCTCCAATCCGCTCGATAGCCTAGCCGCCCCGGCGCTCTCGCCGCAGGATGCCCTGGCCGCCGCCATCGCGGGCAACGCGTATGCCGTGCCAACAGAGCTACCGGCGGGCGCCGTGCATGCCGACGAGATCGAGCGCACCTACGGTCCGCTCACCTGTAAGGCACTGCCGGCACTCATGGAGTGGCTGGCCCTGCGCTCCGACCTGGATTCCCTGGCCGGCGAGACGCATGCCATTACCATGATGACCATCCACTCCGCCAAGGGCCTGGAGTTCCCGGCGGTGTTCGTGGCCGGCATGGAGGAGGGTATCTTCCCGCACGTGCACGACTTTGGCGGCAGCGATGACCCGGGCAAGCTCGAGGAGGAGCGTCGCCTGGCCTACGTTGCCATCACGCGTGCCCGTAAGCGCCTGTTCCTGACCTATGCGGCCACGCGTCGCACCTACGGCTCGACCTCTGCCAACCCGCGCTCTCGCTTCCTCAACGAGATTCCGTTTGAGGATATCGAGTTTAGCGGTATCGGTTCTGCCGGTTTTGAGGGCACGGGCTGGGAGAAGCGCGGCGACCGTCACGGCACCTTTGGCTCGGGCATGGGCTCGGATATGTATGGCGGCAAGGTGTTCGGTTCGCATACGCGCTCGACCGGCGGTTCCGGTTCGCGCGGCGGATCGAGCTTCGACGATTTCTTTGGTGGCAGCACCTATGGCACCGAGCGCCATCGCGGGGTTTCGCCCGACGCCGGCCGTGTTGCCTCGACCTTTGGTTCGGGCGCGCCGCGAGCTAAAAAGCCGTCGTCCAAGGTGTCGCCGACGGTGGAGCGCAAGGTCGATCGCGCCAGCGCGTCGCAGGACTTTGCCGCGGGCGATACCGTGAGCCACAAGACCTTTGGCACCGGTACCGTGATCTCGGTCGCCGGAGACATGATCGAGGTTCAATTCGAAAAGACCGGCCAGACCAAAAAGCTCATGAAAGGTTTTGCACCGATCGTCAAGCTGTTGTGATCCCGGCGGACCTGGGCGGGCGTATAGGGCAACATCGCCTGCTCGGGCAGTCCTGCTCGCACGGAGAGCACATTAAGTGCTCTCCTTTGCGTGCGGAACTCGCGATCGATGTTGCCCCATACGCCCTCCCAGGTCCTTTGATAACGCTGCTTGCGAACGTCGCTTTGCTCGTTCGTTTTTTGGTCTGGAGAGCCGGGTGGGCTGATAGCTAGATATGGCAAGGGGCTCCTCCGTTGATGAACGGGGGAGCCCCTTGTTGCGTTGTGATTGTTGTTGCTAGTCGGAGGCTCGCCGGGACGGGGCGCGGGGACCGGTAGCTTACAGGTGGCTGATGATCAGTTCCATCTTGCCTTCGAGGTCGATGGAGCTGACGGTGCTCGGGGCTAGCAGGTGGCTTCCCTTGTGGACGGGGTCGCCGCAGACGGTGCCTTCGCCGTCGATGACTGACAGGCACATGAAGGGCCAGCGCTGCTCCAAGGTCTTGCTGCCGTTGACGCGCACGCGATCGACGGTGTAGCAGGGGTTGGACTCGAGCTCGGTTACGCCATCGACCTCGCGCGCGGTTACGGTACCGTCGGTCGGTGCCTGCGCGTTAAAGTTGATGCAATCCAGGCTCTGCTCAATGTGAAGTGGGCGCAGCTTTCCGTCGGTGCCGGGACGATCGTAGTCGTATAGGCGATACGTCACGTCGCTCGACTGCTGCGTCTCTAAAATGAGCGTGCCGGTCTTGATGGCGTGCACGGTACCGGAATCAATCTGGAAAAAGTCGCCCTTGTGAATCGGCAGTACGTTGAGCATGTCGTCCCAACGGCCTTCCTCGATCATCTGTGCGGCCTCGGCGCGGTCCTTGGCACGCTGGCCGACGATGATCGTGGAGCCGGGCTCGCAGTCCAGCACATACCAGCACTCGGTTTTGCCCAAGCTACCGTTCTCGTGCTCGGCGGCGTACTCGTCGTTGGGATGGATTTGGATCGAAAGGTCGTCCTTGGCGTCCAGAATCTTAATGAGCAGCGGGAACTCCTTGCCCTCGCAGTTGCCAAAGAGCTCGCGGTGCTCGGCCCACAGCCATGACAGCGTGTGACCGGCGTACGGGCCCTCAGCGATCTGGCAGTCGCCGTTGGGGTGTGCCGAGATGGCCCAGCACTCGCCGATGGGACCCTCGGGAATGTCATAACCAAATACGGTTTCGAGCTGGCGGCCGCCCCAGATCTTCTCGTGAAAGATCGGCGTCAGTTTAATCAAATCGGACATGTTCATACCCCCATGGTGTTGCGCGGCCGCCCACTCTAAACGAGCCGTAACGAGCGCCCGCATGACTACAAAAACCTATGCCAACGTTACGTTGTGCAGCTCAAAGCGGTCACCAACGTTGCGCGAGATCGAATGCTCAAAGGCGGTGCCGCTATCCAAAAAGCCAATCTGGTTGAGCTCGAGCAGGGGAGAGCCGGGTTTGGTGTTCAGGCGCTCAGCCTCTTCCTCGGTTGCCGCTACGGCGCGAATGGTGCGGTGGAAGCTCGAAATCTTCAGCCCGCATTGCTTGCGGATGAAGCTGTAGACCGATCCATACAGGTCTTTCTTTTTAAGGCCCGGAATCAGCTCGAGGGGCATGTAGGTGTACTCGATAACGATGGGCTTCTCGTCGACCTGGCGCACGCGCACGATGTGATAGGCAAAGTCGTCCTCGGCAATTCCCAGCTGGGCAGCGACGTCTGCTGGCGGATTGACAATCGAGAAATCGTAGACCACCGAGGTCACCTTCTCCCCGCGGTGCTCATACGAAAAGCCCTGGGAGCGATCGTTCTTGCCCTGGAAAAACGCCTGGCCGGGAAGCCCCGCCGTGTCCTTAACGTAGGTGCCCGATCCGCGCCGGCTGGTAACAAGACCTTCATCGGTAATCTGCTCAATAGCTCGTTTGACGGTGATTTTGGAAACGCTATAGAGCTCGCAGAACTCAACGACGGTGGGCAGCTTGTCGCCCGGCTTTAGAGCGCCGTCCTCGATGCTTCGACGGATATCTGCAGCTATTGCCTCGTATTTGGGAATCATGGAACCTCCTTTCCGGCTTGATTGAGTACAAACGAAAGTATAGTTCACGCCTAAGCATCCCTATTGCGTTTTTGAAAAGTTCGAGAAAGATATAATCAAAAAACGCTTTTCTATATCAACTAGAGCGCTCTAAATGAATATGCATTCGAATAATGTGGTATTGAGCAAATTGATCGGCTCGAAGATGGGGTTGGGCCGTTTTGCCGCCCAGCGAACCGAATCTCATGCCTTGCGTTTTCCCAGATAAAACCTGCCAAAACAAACCTGTCCCTTTTTGACAGGTTTTTGCCTGGGGAGCGGTACCATACAGGCAATGTTTAAACGAGAAAGGTGGGCTCCCATGGAACCTAAGCAGTACTACATCGGCATCGACGTTGGCGGCACTTCGGTTAAGGAAGGCCTGTTCGACGAGGACGGCAACCTGCTTGCCAAGGCCAGCGTGCCCACGCCTCCTATCGTTGACGCCGCGGGCTTTGCCGCGGTGACCGAGGCTATCGATCAGGTGATCGCCAAGGCACAGATTCCGCGCGCCTTTGTGGCGGGCATTGGTCTGGCCGTTCCGTGCCCCATCCCGGCTTCGGGCGATGCCAAGGTCAAGGCCAACATTGCTATCAACCTGCCTGAACTGAGGATTGCCATCCAGGAGCACTGCCCCGACGCGGTCGTTAAGTACGAAAACGATGCCAACGCCGCTGCCATGGGCGAGGCCTGGCTCGGCTCTGCCAAGGGCGTACAGAACGTGGTGATGGTCACCATCGGTACCGGCGTGGGCGGTGGCGTTATCGTTAACGGCGACGTGGTATCGGGCGTTGTGGGTGCCGGCGGCGAGATTGGCCACATGTGCCTGAACCCCGAAGAGGAGCGCACCTGCGGCTGCGGCGGCCATGGCCACCTGGAGCAGTATTCCAGCGCCACCGGCGTGGTGAGCAACTACCTTGCCGAGTGCAAGAAGGCGGGCGTCGAGCCCATCGAGCTCACCGGCCCCTCCGATTCCAAGGACGTGTTCCAGGCCTGTCGCGAGGGCGACAAGCTCGCGCTTGCCGCGGCCGATACCATGGCCGACTACCTCGGCCGCGCCCTGGCGCTTATCGCCAACGTGGTCGACCCCGAGATGTTCCTCATCGGCGGCGGCGCCTCCGCCTCGGCCGATGTTTACCTCGACAAGGTTCGCGAGCACTTTAAGCAGTACGCGCTTTCCGCCTCGTGCGAGACGCCCATTAAGGTCGCTTCGCTCGGAAACGACGCCGGTATCATCGGTGCCGCCTACGTAGCCCTGCGCGCCGCCGGTAAATAGCTGGTGCAAGGGGGTCAGGTTACTTTGCACCAACATGGTGCAAAAGGGACAGCCTTGGCCCCCGTGCCTGCCCCAAAATATGCCGTGGCCCTTCCGTCTGCGAAGGCTCGGCATCGGCGTGCTACCATAGCTACGTCAAGTACACATATCAAGTGGAGGATATCCATGGCAAACGTTCTTGTCTTTGGTCACCAGAACCCCGATAACGACGCCGTTATGAGCGCCGTCGTCCTGTCCCAGCTGCTCAACCAGGTTGAGTATGCCGGCAACACCTACGAGGCCTGCGCTCTGGGCCAGCTCCCGGCCGAGTCCGCCAAGCTGCTTGCCGACGCCGGCATTGCCGAGCCCCGCGTGATCGAGTCCGTCGAGGCCGGTCAGCTCGTCGTCCTCACCGACCACAACGAGTCCGCCCAGTCCGTCGCCGGCCTTAAGGACGCCACGGTCTTCGGTGTCGTCGACCATCACCGCATCGGCGACTTCGAGACCGCCGGCCCGCTGCACTACATCTGCCTGCCCTGGGGCTCCAGCTGCACCATCGTCACCAAGCTCGCCGGCGTGCTTGGCGTTGAGCTTTCCGACGTCCAGGCCAAGCTGCTGCTCTCGGCCATGATGACCGACACGCTCATGCTCAAGAGCCCCACCACCACCGATGTCGACCGCGCCGTCGCCGCCAAGCTCGGCGAGCAGGTGGGCGTCGACCCGGTCAAGTTTGGCATGGAGGTCTTCCTTACCCGTCCGTCTGGCTCCTTCACCGCAGCCGAGATGGTCGGCAACGACATCAAGATGTTCGAGCCCGCCGGCAAGAAGCTGCTCATCGGCCAGTACGAGACCGTCGACAAGAGCCGCGCGCTCGGCATGATCGACGAGATCCGCGAGGCCATGCGCGCCTACGCCGCCGAGAAGGGTGCCGACGGTATTGTCCTGTGCATCACCGACATCATGGAGGAGGGCTCGCAGGTCCTGCTCGAGGGCGAGACCGAGGCCGCTCAGAAGGGCCTGGGCATTGCCGACGAGCACGACGGCGTCTGGATGCCGGGCGTCCTCTCCCGTAAGAAGCAGGTCGCAGCCCCCATCATGGCCGCCTGCTAGGTTTTGTAGCCTGCTAACGACCGGACCGCGGACGCCCCGCGCTCCGGTCGTTTTTTGTGCGCGGGGCCACGCCGTTTCTTGGACAGGGGCTCCCGTGCCGTTGAGCAAATAATGTTCAACCTGTGGTTCCGCTTTTCGGCCACGCCTGCGTGCTTGTCGTGCAGGGTAGGCTAGATGCAAGCGTAATACGTTAGAGCGCGGCGCCGCCATTTGGGCGGGCCGTGCTTTTTTAAGACGGGAACCTTCCCGCGAAAGGAGCCGCCCATGGCAGCAACTGAGCAGCTGTTCAACGTTCGTGAGCGCAAGCGCTTTGAGCGTCACGACATCTGGGAGCGCATCGCCGAGAACGGCACGATTTCCGCCGCCGTCATGGTCTTCGCCGCCATCGCCGCCGTCATCTGCGCCAATACCGATGCCTACGAGGCCATCCATCACTTTTTGGAGACCCCGCTGTACGTGGGTCTGGGCAACCTTACGGCCGGTCTCACCGTCGAGCTATTCGTCAACGACTTCCTCATGGCGATTTTCTTTTTGCTGGTGGGCATTGAGCTCAAGTATGAGATGACGGTCGGCGAGCTCAAAAACCCGCGCCAGGCTATGCTTCCCATGCTGGCGGCCGTGGGCGGCGTCGTCGTTCCCGCCTGCATCTATCTGATCTTTAACCATGCCGGCGCGCACAACGGCTGGGCCATTCCCATGGCAACCGATATTGCCTTTGCGCTGGGCGTGCTGTCGCTTTTGGGTAATCGCGTGCCCAACGGCGTGCGCGTGTTCTTCTCGACGCTCGCCATCGCCGACGACCTCATCTCCATCGCCGCCATCGCCATCTTCTACGGTCAGAGCCCCAATCCGTTTTGGTTGGGCGCCGCCGCGCTTGTGACCTGCGCGCTCGTGTGGCTCAACAAGACGCAGCATTACCGCCTTGTCCCGTATTCGGTACTGGGTCTGCTGTTGTGGTTCTGCATGTTCAAGAGCGGCGTACACGCCACGCTCGCCGGCGTCATCCTGGCCTTCACCATCCCGGCCAAGTGCGGCGTTAAGCTCGATAGCCTCACCGATTGGTTGGGTGAGTGCCTACCGCTGCTCGATGACCGCTACGACGACGAGGCGCACATCCTGGGTCAGCACGACTTTACCGTCTCGACCACCAGGGTCGAGCGTGTCATGCACCGCGTGACCCCGCCGCTTATCCGCATGGAGCGTCTGATCTCCACGCCGGTCAACTTTGTGATCCTGCCGATCTTTGCGTTCGTGAACGCACAGGTTCGCCTGGTGGGCGTGGACATGAGCACGCTACTCACCGACCCGGTGACGCTCGGCGTGTACTTTGGCATGCTGCTGGGCAAGCCGATCGGCATCTTTGGTATGACGTTTGCCCTGGTTAAGCTCAAGATCTCCGAGCTGCCGCGCAACGTTAACTGGCACATGATTGCCGGCGTGGGCATTCTGGGCGGCATCGGCTTTACCATGTCGATTCTCATCAGCGGCCTTGCCTTCCCGACGGCCCAGTTTGAGGTTCTGGCTGCCAAGGCCGCCATTCTTGCCGGTTCTGTCACCGCGGCCGTGCTTGGCATGATCTACATGAGTGTGATCTGCAAGCACCCCGCGCCCAAGGACGAGTAAGAGCACATACAAGTTTGAAAACGCCGCCTGTGAACACCATCACAGGCGGCGTTTTAGTCATTGGGTAGTCATTGGGGACAGACTTAAATGACTACCCAAGTGCCGGCAGGTTGGGACTACTCATTTAAGCCTGTCCCCAATGAGTGGTTCTATTCCACGGTGCCGTAGATGGCGCTCCAGCCGTGGGCGGCCAAGGCGGAGTTGAGCTGGTCGCAAAGTGACTGGCGGTCGTAATAGCCGGGCGGTAGCAGGTTGACGATTTCCATGAGATCGGGCGCCAGGTCCAAGATTTCGGCCTGTACGATCAGATCCAGGCGGTCGATGGCGTGGCGGTCGTAAAACAGTCCGTCGACCAGGCGCTGCAGGTCGCCGAATTCCTCGGCCTGGAACGATCCGTACTCCATAGTGCCTCCTTGGGCGCTCCACGCCGGCATGCGCGGCGATTCGTAATTCATTGCGATGGACTTAATCTATCACGGCTTCATAACGTTGCGACGGTGGCGGTCTATACTTAGACGAACTGCAACGTCCCGCTTCGCGAAAGGTCGCACCCATGCAGACGATCTACCAGAAGATGGAAACCACCGAACTCGATGCCGCCATCGAGGCGCTCAAAGCCGAGGTCGCCGAGGTCAAGGCCAAGGGCCTGGCGCTCGACATGGCCCGCGGCAAGCCGTCGCCCTCCCAGGTGGACATCTCGCGCCCCATGCTCGATATCCTCAACGCCGACGCCGATCTGCACGACGGCAACGTCGACTGCTCCAACTATGGCTGCTTTGAGGGCATTCCCTCGGCACGCAAGCTGGCAGGGGAGTTCCTGGGCTGCCCCGCCGAGCAGACGCTCGTGCTGGGTTCGTCGAGCCTTTTGATCGAGCACGACATTGCCGGCATGTTCTGGCGCTGTGGCTCGTGCGGCAGCGAGCCCTGGGACGCCTACGAGGCAGCGCACGACGGCAAGAAGGTCAAGTTCCTGTGCCCGGTTCCCGGCTACGATCGCCACTTTGGCATCACCGCCGACTTGGGCATCGAGAACGTCCCCGTCGCGATGACCGACAATGGCCCCGACATGGACGAGGTTGAGCGCCTGGTTGCCGCCGACGACTCCATCAAGGGCATCTGGTGCGTGCCCAAGTATTCCAACCCCACGGGCATCACCTTTAGCGAGGACACTGTGCGCCGCCTGGTCGAGATGCCCACGGCCGCGCCCGATTTCCGCATCTTCTGGGACAACGCCTACTGCGTGCACGACCTGTACGACGAGACCGACGAGCTCGCAAACATCTTTGACCTCGCTCGCGCGGCGGGCACCGAGGACCGCGTGGTGGCCTTTGCCTCGACGTCCAAGATTACCTTCCCGGGCGCCGGCATCGGCTTTATCGGTGCGAGCCCCGTGGTCATCGCCGAGTTCTCCAAGCGCCTGAAGGCCGGCCTCATCAGCGCCGACAAGCTCAACCAGCTGCGTCACGTGCGCTTCCTTCCCACCATCGAGGCGGTCAAGGAGCACATGAAAAAGCACGCCGAGTTCCTGCGCCCGCGCTTTGAGGCCGTCGAGCGCAAGCTCGCCGAGGGCCTGGGCGACACGGGTTGCGCCACCTGGACGCATCCCCGCGGCGGCTACTTTGTGAGCTTCGATGGCCCCGAGGGCTCGGCCCAGAAGGTCGCCGCGCTTTGCGCCGACTTGGGCGTCAAGCTCACACCGGCCGGTGCTACCTGGCCCTATGGCAAGGATCCGCGCGATACCAACATCCGCATCGCGCCGAGCTATCCCACGGTCGAGGACCTGGAGGCCGCGCTCGATGTGCTGGTGCTGGCCGTCAAGCTCGTCGCTGCCGAGCTTGCGCGTGCCGAGCGCGCCTAACGCGCGGCTTCCCGTACTATCCGCACTTTCGATACGTAAAGGAGCGTATACATGGATTTGGGTATTTCCACCAGCCCCACGCCAGAGCTCTACACCATTAAGGTGACCGGCGAGATCGATATCTCTAACGCCGATAGCCTGCGCAATGCCATCGACCTGGCGCTCGAGCAGCCCACTGAGGCCGTTGAGCTCGATTTTGCCCAGGTGAGCTACATCGATTCGACGGGCATCGGCGTGCTCGTGGGCGCCGCGCACCATGCAGCCGATCACGGCAAGCGTTTTAGCTGCGTCAACGTGCAGCCCCCGGTGATGCGCGTGGTCCAGCTGTTGGGTGTCGACCAGGAGATTTCGATCACCGCTGCATAATCTTTGCCCCCAAAAGGGCGTGCCGTTTGGCATATGTTTGTGATGCGCTCGGACGTTTTGGCGTCCGGGCGCTATACTTGACCGAATGAATAGACGAGTTCCGGCCGAATGGCGCGGTGCGGGCTCGACTCACATCGAGCCTTGGAGGTATGTGTGTTTGGTATTGGAGAGGGTGAGCTCGCGATCATCGTGGTCTTCGGCTTTTTGCTGTTTGGCCCGGATAAGCTCCCACAGATGGGCCGCACGATCGGCCGTGCCATCCGTCAGTTCCGCGAGACGCAGGAAAAGATGACGGCCGTTGTTCAGTCCGAGATTATCGATCCGGTGAGCGAGGCCGCTTCGGCACCGGTCAAGCCCAAGAAGGCTGCTGCGACCGACGACGATTCCGATGCGGACGAGGATGCCGCCGAGACGGCAGCGCCCGCCAAGAAGGAGACCTTTGCCGAGCGTCGCGCCCGTCTTGCTGCCGAGAAGGCCGCAAGCGAGGGTGCTGCTGAGGGCGAGAATACTGCCGAGGAGCCTGTGACCGAGGGCGCCGATGCCGGGTCCGCCGATGCCGCCGTCGAGCCCGAGCCTGCTGCGGAGCCGGAGCCCGAGCCCGAGCCGGCAGAGCCCACGACGGCTGACCTCTATGCCCGTCGTCCCCGCAAGCGCAAGGCCGTCGTCGACCAGCTCGCCCGCGAGCTCGAGGCCGAGGACGCTGCCACTGCCGCCGATGCCCCGAAGGGAGGCGATGAGTAATGCCGATCGGACCTGCGCGTATGCCGCTCTTCGATCACTTGGGAGAGCTCCGTCGCCGTCTGACCATCGTGGTCGTATCGGTGTTTGCCGCCGCCATCGTGCTGTACTTCGCCACGCCCGTGGTGCTCGACATCTTGGAAGATCCCATCCGCTCCTTTGTGCCGGACGGTAAGTTCTACATCACCACCACGCTCGGTGGCTTTGGCCTGCGCTTCTCGCTGGCCATCAAGATGGCCGTGGTCATGTGCACGCCCATGATCATCTGGCAGATTCTGGCATTTTTCCTGCCGGCACTGCGTCCCAACGAGCGCAAATGGGTCGTGCCCACGGTGCTCGCCTCGACGGTGCTGTTCTTCCTGGGTGCCATCTTCTGCTACTTCATCATTATCCCGGCAGGCTTTGAGTGGCTCATCGGCGAGACCTCGGCCGTCGCCACGGCGCTGCCCGATCTGGAGAACTACGTCAACATGGAGTTGCTCTTTATGATCGGCTTTGGTGTGGCGTTTGAGCTGCCGCTCATCATCTTCTACCTGTCCGTCTTCCACATCGTGTCCTACGCTGCTTTCCGCAGTGCCTGGCGTTATGTATATGTTGGCCTGCTTGTGGGCTCGGCTGTGATTACGCCCGACGGTTCGCCCGTCACGCTGGGCCTTATGTACGGTGCCCTGCTTTCGCTCTACGAGATCTCGCTCGCCATCGCCCGCGTGGTCATTACCGCGCGCGAGGGCAAGGAGGGCCTGTTCGTGAGCCGTCTGGACCTGTTCTCGGACGATGAGGACGACGAGGAGTAAATCGGTATGCACGAGGTTGGCATTGTCAACGGCATACTCGATACAGTGATTCGCGCGGCGCGTGGGGCGGGGGCCTCGCGCGCCGTTTTGGTAACGCTGCGTATCGGGGATATGACCGAAGTTGTGCGCGAGGCGCTTGACTTTGCGTGGGAGACGTTTCGCGACGAGGACCCGCTCACGCGCGGCTGCGAGCTTGCCGTGGAGGAAGTCCATCCACAAAGCGAGTGCCTGGACTGCGGCGAGGTCTTCGACCACGACCGCTTTCATTGTCGCTGTCCTCAGTGTGGCGGCGCCAACGTGCGCCTGCTGCACGGCCGCGAGCTCGATATCGCGAGTATCGAAATCGAAACCCCCGACGATTAGCCCGCTAGCCATCTGGCGATGGGGTATAAAGGGGCCAAAGTAAGGAGTGCCGAGTATGGCCGAGAAAACGATTGATATCGCATCGCCGATTCTGTCGCGCAACGAGCGCCTGGCAGATCAGCTGCGTCAGCGATTTAATGAGACAAACACCTATGTGGTCAATGTGCTGTCGAGCCCCGGTTCGGGCAAGACCACCACGATCCTGGGCACCAACGAGCGCCTGCGCGACAAAGCCGGCCTGCGCTGTGCCGTCATCGAGGGCGATATCGCCTCGGATGTCGACGCCGTCACCATGAAGGAAGCCGGCATGCCCGCCATCCAGATCAACACGGGCGGTCTGTGCCACCTCGAGGGCAACATGATTATGGAGGCTGTCGATGCGTTCGACCAAGCCGTCGGTCTGGAGAACATCGACGTCATCTTCATCGAAAACGTGGGCAACCTGGTCTGCCCGGTCGACTTTGACCTGGGCGAGAACCTGTCCATCATGATCCTCTCGGTGCCCGAGGGCGACGACAAGCCCATCAAGTACCCGGGCATTTTCCAGCACGCCGGCGCGCAATTGCTCAACAAGGTCGACGTGGCGCCGGCTTTCGATTTTGACATGGATAGGTATACTAAGACACTCGATGACCTCAATCCGCAGGCGCCGCGGTTTGCCGTGAGCGCGCGCAAGGGCGAGGGCATGGATGCCTGGTGCGATTGGCTCATCGGGCAGATCGAGCAAGCAAGGGCGTAAATCGGCCGCCATACGGGCGGGCGTAGCCGCAGAGACACGAGATAGGAGCCTCTTTTGAAGCTCATCATCGCCGAGAAAAACGACGCCGCGCGTCAGATCGCTGAGCGTCTGTCCACGGGCAAACCCAAAAAGGACAAGGTGTACAACACCGCCATCTACCGTTTTGAGTGGAAGGGCGAGGAGTGCGTGACGATCGGCCTTGCCGGTCACATCCTTGCGCCCGATTTTTGCGACAGCGTGCTGTTCGATAAAAAGTTGGGCTGGTATTCGGTTACTGAGGATGGCGAGATGCTGCCGGCCGACATGCCCGATGGCCTGGCTCGTCCGCCCTACGACACCAAGCGCAAGCCGTTTCTTGCCGACGGTATCTCCATCAAGGGCTGGAAGCTCGAGAGCCTGCCGTATCTCACCTGGGCACCCGTCATTAAGCTGCCGGCCGAGAAGGAGCTCATTCGCTCGCTCAAGAACCTTGCCAAGAAGTCCGACAGCGTCATTATCGCCACGGACTTCGACCGCGAGGGCGAACTGATCGGTTCGGACGCCCTCAACAAGGTGCGCGAGGTTGCGCCCGACTTGCCGGTCGCCCGCGCCCAGTATTCTTCGTTTACCAAGGCCGAGATTACGCAGGCCTTCGATAATCTTGTCTCGCTCGACCAGAATCTGGCCGACGCCGGCGAGAGCCGCCAGCACATCGACCTCATTTGGGGTGCGGTGCTCACGCGCTACCTGACGCTCGCCAAGTTTGGCGGCTTTGGCAACGTGCGCTCCGCCGGCCGCGTGCAGACGCCGACGCTTGCCCTGGTGGTCGAGCGCGAGCGCGAGCGCATGGCGTTTGTGCCCGAGGACTATTGGCAGATTCGCGGCATGGGTGCTGCACAGGGTGCTGCCGAGGACGACCGCTTTAAGATTGCGCACAAGACGGCACGCTTTACCGACAAGGATGCTGCTGAGACGGCGTACGGTCACGTTGACGGTGCCAAGACGGCAACCGTCGCCGCGGTGACCAAGCGCTCGCGCAAGCAGCAGCCGCCCACGCCGTTTGCGACCACCTCGCTGCAGGCTGCCGCCGCAGCCGAGGGCATCTCGCCTGCGCGTACCATGCGCATCGCCGAGTCCCTCTACATGGCGGGCCTCATCAGCTACCCGCGTGTCGACAACACCGTGTATCCCGCGACGCTCGATCTGGGCGCCGTGGTGAGCGACCTGGCAAAGATCAACCCGGCGCTGGCGCCCGTGTGCAAAAAGGTGCTCGCCGGCCCCATGAAGCCCACGCGCGGCAAGGTCGAGACCACCGACCACCCGCCTATCTACCCCACGGGCGAGGGCGATCCGTCCACGCTCGACGGCGGCCAGCGCAAACTCTATGACCTCATCGCCCGTCGCTTCCTGGCAACGCTCATGGGGCCCGCGACCATCGAGAACACCAAGCTCGAGCTCGACGTCAACGGCGAGCCGTTCGTGGCTTCGGGCGACGTGCTCGTGACCCCGGGCTTCCGCGAGGCATATCCGTACGGCCTCAAGCGCGACGAGCAGATGCCGCCGCTTGAGCAGGGCGACACGGTCGACGTGTTCGACATTAAGCTCGAGGCCAAGCAGACCGAGCCGCCCGCGCGCTACAGCCAGGGCAAGCTCGTGCAGGAGATGGAAAAGCGCGGCCTGGGCACCAAGTCCACGCGCGCGAGCATCATCGAGCGCCTGTATGCCGTGCGCTATCTCAAAAATGATCCCGTTGAGCCGAGCCAGCTGGGCATCGCCATCATCGACGCGCTGACGCAGTTTGCCCCGCGCATAACGAGCCCCGATATGACCAGCGAGCTCGACGGCGACATGACCCGCGTGGAGCGCGGCGAGGACACCGAAGAGCATGTCGTGACGCACTCGCGCGCGCTGCTGGCCGGCGTGCTCGACGAGCTGCTCAAGCATACGCAGGAGCTGGGCGACGCCATCAGCGACGCCGTCACGGCCGATGCGCGCGTGGGCGCCTGCCCCAAGTGCGGCAAGGACCTGGTTATGAAGACGAGCGCCAAGACCCGCGGCAGCTTTATCGGCTGCATGGGTTGGCCCGACTGCGACGTGACCTATCCGGTGCCGAGTGGCGTCAAGGTGAGCCCGCTCGAGGGCGAGGCCGCCGTGTGCCCCGAGTGCGGCGCGCCGCGCATCAAGTGCCAGCCATTCCGCCAGAAGGCCTTCGAGATCTGCGTGAACCCCACGTGCCCCACCAACTACGAGCCCGATCTTAAGGTGGGCGAGTGCAAGGTGTGTGCCGAGGCCGGACGTCACGGCGACCTGATCGCGCACAAGAGCGAGAAGAGCGGCAAGCGCTTTATCCGCTGCACCAACTACGATGACTGCGGCGTGAGCTATCCGCTGCCGGCGCGCGGCAAGCTCGAGGCGACGGGCGAGACCTGCCCCGAGTGCGGCGCCCCCATCGTGGTGGTCAACACGGCGCGCGGTCCGTGGCGTATCTGCGTCAACATGGACTGCCCGACCAAGGAGAAGAAGCCCGCCCGCGGTCGCAAGACCACAACCAAGGCGAGCACGGCAAAGAAGACGACGGCTAAGAAAGCCACTGCCGCCAAGAAGACGACCGCGAAGAAGTCGACTGCCAAGAAAGCAGCCGCCGACAAGTAACGGCGCAGTCGAAACATTGCCCAAAAAAACGAGCGAGGACCCCGCGATCCTCGCTCGTTTTTTTGACCGGCAGTTAGGGACGTTCCTTTTCTGCCGGCAGTTTAGGAACGTCCCTAACTGCCGGCTCGGGAACGACAAAGCGCTAGTTCACCTCGACAGGCTTAGCGCCGGGATAGCGCTCCTCAAAGTCTAGGCGG
>ERZ773190.288-NODE-288-length-63165-cov-20.714784_pt1 | contig 63165 bp, 93 predicted proteins | sample MGYA00511111_ERZ773190 | MGnify/ENA primary metagenome ERZ773190 (study PRJEB29015, sample SAMEA2737777) | human gut metagenome | biome: human gut; feature: human-associated habitat; material: faeces | place: China | collected 2012 ... | reverse complement strand
AAAAAGGACAGGCAGAGTTTTCAGTGCCCCCAGCATTGTGTCGTGGATTTCGACAGGAATTTATAGTCAATTAAACACTATTTAACCAAATTAATTATGCTATAATTTAATTTATAGTTATATTTGTGATATGAAACGAGCATATAAATATAGACTTAATCCTACTCCTGAGCAGATTGTTTTCTTCAACAAATCTTTCGGGTGTTGTAGGTTTGTATATAACTATATGCTTGGCAAACGTATAGAAGCGTATCAGCGTGACAAGACGAAGATAGGATGGGTTGAACTGGCTAAGATGCTTACAGAACTTAAAAAGGAAGATGGGAAGGAATGGCTTTCGGAAGTATCAAACGAGTGCCTGCAACAATCCATAAGAAATATGGACAGCGCGTTCGTGAAGTTCTTCCGTGAAAAGGCAGGCTTCCCAAATTTCAAGGCGAAGCATTACAGCCGACAGTCATACAAGGCTATAAATTCGGTGTCTGTTGACCTTGACAACAACAAGGTAAGGCTTCCAAAGATCGGATGGGTTAAATTCTTTCCAAACAGGAAGTTTGACGGTAAGGTATGCTCTGTCACGGTAAGCAAGACACCGACAGGTAAATATTTCATTTCTGTCCTTGTTGACGATGGAAAGGAAATACCCGTAAAGCCTGCTGTCAGATATGATACGTCTATCGGTATAGATGTAGGTATAAAGGATTTTGCAGTATGTTCAAACGGTGATGTGTATGCCAATCCCAAATATCTTGAGAAATCGGGAACAAGACTAAAGGTGTTGCAAAGAAGATTCTCAAAGACAAAGAAAGGTTCCAACCGAAGAGAACGGGCAAGAAAAATCCTGGCAAGACAGTATGAGAAGGTTTCCAACCAACGCAACAATTTCCTGCATCAAGTCACATCAAAGATTGTCCGTGAAAACCAAACGATAATCATTGAGGATTTGAATGTAAAGGGCATGTTGAAAAACCACCGTCTTGCAAAATCTATATCATCCGTTTCATGGAGCGAGTTTTTCCGACAGCTTGAATACAAGTGCGAATGGTATGGACGCAACCTTATACGTATCGGACGTTTTGAAGCAAGTTCCAAGACGTGTATATGCGGATACGTTAATAGTGAATTGAAACTCAGTGACCGTGAATGGGTTTGCCCGAAATGCGGAAGGCACAATGATCGTGACATTCTCGCTTCGGTGAACATCAAACGGTTCGGACTAATATCACCCTTGGTAGAAGGGGTTGGGGACGTGGAGTGGTCGGCAGTAGTCGGGACGGTGAAGCGTCAATATGTACGTGTATGAATGTATATAATTACCTAACAAAAATAGTCTTATAAACCATCTAGTTTTAAAAAATAATTTTCTATATTTGCATCAAAATCGGTGCTTTGGATGAGTGGTTTAGTCAACGGTCTGCAAAACCGACAACAGCGGTTCGATTCCGCTAAGCACCTCAAATGATTGGATTTTTTTTGTTCACAATCAATCTCAAACGCCCTGCCGACTGTGAAGCTAGCAGGGCGTTTATTTTAGTCAATTATAACTTTTATCGCATTTCCGCCTGACCTTGGGGCAATGGAAACGACACTTAGGAGTGCTGTTTTTATTGCCATAGTTGCGGCAAGCTGCTGCTTGAGAACTTCAAGCTGTGCCAGTTGTATGACTGTCATGTTTATTCCGCCCGTTCCTGCCGAACCACCGTTTAACGATACCAACTGACGGAGAAGATCGCTTTGTACAACCATTTCGTATCTCATCCCGTTAAGATAACCCAATGCCTGGTTGAATGTATTCTCGTCAACTCCTGCAATGGCATTGGACAGACCTTCCGCATTTTCCTCCGTTTCGGTAAGCATTCCGCCTAGGGCGTTGTTTATCTCATTGACTACACCCCCGGCTTCCGCAAAGGCTGATTCCAATGAACCCATGACATTTCCTAGTATTATAAGCTCATCCTTGTCTATCTTGTTGTCCGCAAACATACCACCTTTACCGTCCGCTCCAAATAATGTAGTCTGTACCTGTTGCATTGCCTTTTCTATGTACTGCTGCTGAACCCAGCTTTTAACAACATCTCTCATAACGTCCGCTACGGTATCCTTGTATGCCTTGGCTGCGTCCTCTCCTTTCAGCCATGCTTCGACAAGAGCGTCACCTATCTGGCTAGCCCAATCTTTCAAGTCAATGCTGTACAATTCACTTGCAAGCGTTTCTGTATAATATCTTATCTCATACTCCAATTCTTTTATTGTCTGTTTGTAATCTTCCACTTTTTCTCTATCTGACTTTTTCTTATCTTCTTCGGCTGCTAGAATATCCTTTTGAATTTGCAACTGTTCTTTCAGATTTGATACCTGCTTGGATGTAACCTCATCAAGTTTTGCCGGGTCTATAATGTGCTCAAATTCCTTTTCGAGCATATTATAGATATTGGTCAACTTCTTTGATTCAAATTCAAGATCTTCTATATGCTTTTGGAGCCTTTTGTCATGCTGTCTGTTAAATGTAGCGATAACATCAAGAGGCATGGATATTGCCGAGCCTATCGCACCTGCAAAATCACCGCTTTTGAATGAATCCCATGATTTCTTCACGCCTTCATTCATAACTCCCATAGCTTCCGAGAACTGGTTCATTTCTCGCATAAATCCGCTCTCGGTATCCTTACCCATAGAATCCATGAGGTTGGACACGGATGCTATTATCTGCTGCATGGCTTTTATGGCATTGTATATGTTGGTTATGATAAAGTCGATAAGATTTACCGTCTGCAAAGCGTTCTGTGCGGCAGCCATCATTCCTTTACCAGTCTTGACAGCTTCCTGTCCGCTCTTATATCTTGATTCGGCTTCCGACTTGGCACTCAAAGCGGCATTGGCGGCTTCTTCATCACCATTCTTCATTGCGTCCTCATATGCCTTGGAAGCATTTTTGATGTCAGCCATAGCCTGTTGCATATCATTCATACCTGCCATCATCTTTGACTTTCCAGCATCATATCTCTTGTTGTACAGACCTTCAATACCATCTTTCATGTATGTTTGCAAGTCAGACTGATTGTTCTTCATCATCTTCTCTATCTGCTTGTCCACGCGTTCAAGTTCTTTCATGTACTCTCTTCCACTGATAGCACCCGATCTGAATGCACTATTAAGCATTTCCCTTGTCTTGTCAGCTACAGTATTTGCAGCTTCCATAGACATTGCTTCCACCGCACCGAAGAAGTTTTGATAGTCGGTAGTCAACTTAAACAAGTCCATCTCTTCGCTTTTCTGCAATGCGGAAGTCAAGGATGTATTACCCATTCCTTCTGCGGTTGCGATCTTTTTACGGTACTTTTCTCTGATAATATCCACCTGGGTATAATAATCTCCATATTCAGCCAAATCATTAGCATATTGTCTAGCCATCTCACCGAAATAGCCTTTCCATGCGTCAATCATACCTTGGATAACTTGTTTCTGTTCATCACCTATATTCTTATTCCCCTTAATAGCCTCCTGTACCTGATTGATATACTGGTTCATTGAGGTGAATGAAGATGTGTCGGGCACGACAGAAACGCCAAGGTCAAGATTCATTCCTGCCAATGCGGATTGCAGATTGTTGTATATACCTGCCGCAAAACTTTCAGCCATAGTAGATGTATCACCACTGAACTGAACGGCAAGGTCTAAGGCAAGTTCGGAATCACCCGTTATTCCAAGTATGTCACTGTAAAAGTCATACTTGTTCCTGTATCTGTCAAACTCATCTGTAATTCTTTTCATTACCTTCTTGGCTGCTTCAACATAAATTTCAGAGGACAATTCGGCAGCTTTCCTTGCGTTCTTGACCGCATCCTGTGGAACACGTGTTTCCAATTCCTTTGCAGCCTTGTTGTAATTGTCAACAATAGCCTGTTTGTCATATACAAGGTCTACACCAAGTTTTAACGCCTGTGAACCGTATATGGCTTCAATCTGCTTTTTGGCTTCTTCCTTACCTATGTTAATGCTCAAATCCTTGAACTTGGAATAGGCGGATTCAAGCAATGACAATCTGTTTTTCCAAAGGTCAGCAAGAGGATCTCTTTTCCGTCCTTCCTTCTTCTGCTTTTCCAGTTCAAGGTTGAATTTTTTTGCTGTTCCCGTAGCCTTTGACATCGCTTCGTTGGCAACGTTAATCTCATATACCGTCTGTTGTACTTGCTCGGCTTCATAAGGGCTTACAATTCCTGTAATTTGATACTCATCTCCAAGTTTCTTGACCTTTCCTTGGCTAACATACATATCAATGGTGCGCTGTAAATTTTCTATTGAATTTTTGGCGTCTTTATATTCCTGTTTTACCGATTTAAAGTAATCCTCCATAGATTTCACATCGGCAGCCTTTATAGCAATAGTCCATTTATGCCCTGTAATTTCGTCAAGAGATTTTTTCCATCCCGTCAATCCTTCTTGTGCTTCCTTATCGTCAAGACGTATTTGCACTTGCCATTCTTTTCCTGCCAAATCCTCAAATACTCTTCTAGCGTTTTCTCCAAATTCCTGTGCTTTAGTGAATTGTTCTATCTGGGATTTTAAAAAATACAATTGCGCTTCATCGTTCAAATTAATACTTCCAAACGCATCAACCAATCGTTGTTCTACATATCTTGCAAACTTATTAAACGATAAGGATATTTTTGTCATTTTCCCTTGTATCCCTACTTCTAGTTTGTCATATTCCTTCAATAGAACATTGCTATCAAAGCCAACCTTATCGGTAAACAACTGAAAAGAACCAACACTTTTTGTTTCAACAGCCAAAGAACGTACCTTTTCTATTATTGTTGCAGCAGATGCACCCTTGTTTATCAGATCGTTTAATTCCGTAGTCCATTTTTCTGTATTATTACTAACCTTGGCTATTTCTTTTGCGGCATCTACCACTTCACCCCTAAATTGTTCTATACGATTTCCAGCAGCAGATAACGCCACAGCACTTTCTTCATAATCTTTCAACAATGTAGATAGTGAATCATCTTGCCAAAATAAAGCGGATGTGTCGGATGCTTTATCTGCTTTAAGAAACATATCCGATTCAAGAATATTCAACTTATAAGCCGATTCTAATTGAGAAAGTGCTCTTTGTAAAAATTCTACACGCTTAACAGCATTATCTATTCCTTTATTTTGTTGAATAATAGATTGTCCTATATTGCCATATTTAGACAATACTCCAGTAAGTGTTTCCTCATACGACTGCAACTGTTTCGTGTCAAGCTGTTCAAGGTTTTCCGGGGTGAGTTTATCGAAGTTTATCTTGTCAAGGTCTTTTTGCAAATCACTGTATGATTCACGGAAAGACTTTGCACTGTCCTTTATCTTCTGATTGAACTCTTCCGAACGTGCAGACATCACATGAAACGCTTCCGCCACAAGACCTGCAACGGTAAGTATCGTCATAAGCGGATTAGCCTTTATCGTAAGCCACAATGTTTTCAATGAATTTGTTAAACCGAATGTTGCCAGTTTAAATCTATTCATCAACATTGTCGTTTTTGTCATAGACAACATTCTTGCAGCTTCCGCACCTGTCAGTTTTAGTTCGGTGACAAGAAGATGCCGTTCAGCCTGTGTCAGCATATTCGTGGCAAGAATACGTTTTGCCATCTCTGCCGACATCTTTCCCGAATTAACGGCAGCAGCTATCTCTACGGCAGACAGCTTGGATGCTGTCGCTATCTTCCATCTCTCGGCAGTAGTGAGCGTTCTGTACATCGCAGCCTGTTTAAGTAACTGTGCTTCCCGTAATTTTTCAGCCTTAATTGCATTAGTTGTTGCAACAACTTCTTTACCAAGCATAGCCGTTCTAGCTAGCTGTAATCCCTTTAATGCGGCATATCCTACAGCAACGCCCTCTATTGCCTTAGAGAAATATCTCCAGTTGTTCATTGCATCGGTTATGCTTCCCACAATTCCTTTCAGAACGGAATCATTCGCCTCGCCTATGTCATTCATCATAATCTTGTATGAATCGGCAAGGTTGCTTACCATACCTTTCAAGGATGCGGCTTGTATTTCCTGCATTTTGTAGAACATACCACCATCTTCCGTCATTGTGGTAAACATCTCCCGAATATACTCGAAAGGAATCTGACGTGTTGATATGGCATTGAACACATCATCAGTAGTTTGGGCTACACCTCTTACTTCTTCCAGTTTTTTTCTCAATGCGTCCAATGCAGGAATACCAGCTTCTGTCAACTGACGTAATTCCTGCCCCCTTAACACACCTGCGCTTCTTATCTGCCCATAAGCTAGGATGATACGCCCCATATCCACACCAAGACCTGCGGAAACGTCCGCAAGGCTTTTCATTGTACCGTACAATTCGTTGACAGGTATCTGGAATGCTGCAAGCTGTTTGGTATATCCAACCAAATCACTGAACTGGAAAGGAGATATTACAGCAAGCCCCTTAATCTGACTGAATATCTGGTCAGCCCGTCTTGCATCTTGTATAATGGCACGTAAAGATACCTGTTGCAGCTCGAACTCTCCACGAATGGCAACAAGTTCCTGAAACATATCTCTGAAAAAGTAGAATCCTGCATAAGTCTTTATCGTATTGGCAAACTCACGCATCATTCTGCTCTGCTTTGTCAGTTCCTCGGTAAATTCCTTTGAACTTGCGGCATTTTTCTGATTGGTCTGCTGCATCTTTGTTCCATAGGATGTAGCTTCGTTTACAAACTTGTTGTGTTCCTGTATCTTCCTGTTGAGAAGAGTAAGGGTATGGTTATAGTTTGCGTCAGTCGTATTAAGCGCATTACGCCTGTTCGTTAATTCAGAAATAAGATTGTTAGCCTGATTGATAGACGTAGGATTGATGCTCAACAATTCATTCGTTGATGTTTTTCTTAAAGATGATTGCAACTTCTCCAATCTGCCTTGCAATTTCTGAATAAGAGCGTCAGCCTTTGTTATCTGATTGCTGTTCAAAGGAATATCAACCTTAAATTTATTCAATAATTCAAGTCTTTTTTGTATGGCAGCAATTTTCTTGTTCAAGTCCTCAGCACTTCCCTCCGGCATACCAAGGGCAAGTCCAGACTGACCAGAAAGGTATTGTAGATACTTCTGATTGGTCTGCTGCATCTTTTTATTCGCCTGCTCCTGCTTTGATGCTTGTCTATCCATCTCCTTTGTCCGTGCAATCTCCATTTCGTATTGCTGGCGTAGAAGATTAAGTTCTCTTTCATCGGAAATGGACAATTTAGGCGCACTGTTAGCAGTAAGGGAATATGCCGTTTTCAATCTGTTCAATTCAGCGACAAGATCGTCTATCGCTTTCTTCTGACTTTCAAGATTGGCTTTTCTTGTAGCCATCCCCTTATCCCCACCTGCATTGCCTAAGTTACGGTAAGTCTTTTCCAGCTTGTCATACTCTCTTGTCGCTTCGACAATCTTATTTGACAACTCTTCCATCTGAACAAGTATATCCATTTTCTTGTTCGACTTCCCTTTTCCTACCTTGGACGCGTTTTCATTCGCTTTGTTTATCTTATCTACAACCTCGCTAAGTTCGTCATTCATTTTGCCTATATCGGTCAACATAGGCTTGAAGGACATCTCCTGGTTAAAGGTGTCCTGCAACTTCTTCTGTATATCTTTTATCTGTTTGTCAAGACTAGAATCATCTAGCCCAATCTTAAACTTTAATGCTCCTAAATCAACATCAGCCATAGTTATATTTTTTAATTATTGCAAAAATAGCAAAAATAAACACAAGAGCATGATTTACAACAAACAAAAATCCATTAGTATTTTTTAACATATTTAAAATGGTAGATAAAAACGATTATGTTATCTTTGCAATAAAATAATTTTTTAACTATGGCTATAGAAGAAAACAAAGTAACACTCGTTGGCGTAAATTCAGCCAGCGTAACATTCAGCAATGAAGCTAATGTGGAAAAACAATACAAGGTGAATGCGAATGCAAACGTATCAAACGGAAAAAACATTGATTCATTTGATGGCGGAGAGGTGAAGTCATTGGAATCAGAGAACCAACTCGCCACATTCTATTTCAATCAGAACGGTGGTATCGCAATCAACTACAACGATCATCCCGATTTGGAAGCACAAATTGCTATCATTACCATCATCAACTCTTTCGTAACCGATGTGAAAAAATACATTAACACGAAAGGAATCTCATCAGTTTCAATCTAAAAAAGGCAAGAAAAATGACGAACCAAGAAATGTTTTTAAAGAGATTAACTCTCTTGAATATCCCCTTATCACTAGAAGGGAAGGAACTCCCATCAGAACTGAAAGCAAAAATCATGCTTATGCGTGTCGCTTACGACAAAGCTGCAAAAGCATTCGATGATGATATGCAACAGGTTCTTAAAGAAATAAAGAAGGAAGGATATGACGAGCGCGCACAGAAAATCAATCGCATGAGAGAGATTGACGGAAAGGAAGATGCGACAAAAGAGGAAAAGAAAGAAGCGGATGAAATCAGAAAGACAGAAGAAGATTTCAACAAGGAAACAGAAGAGCTGAATAAAGCATACTCCGAAGCATACCAAGAGAAAATGAAAGAGGAATGTGATATGAAGCCTAGAAAATTCGCTTTTGAAGGATTCGCTAAAATCATTGAACTTATTGGTACTGACGGTGCAATTAAAGTGAAATGGAACTCTCCCGAAGCATTGGAAATACCGAAGGAGGAATTTATCTCGCTTATCGCAACAAATCTTGTCGATAACCTCGAATAATATATAAGATATTAAAGTTTACTGTATATTTTATATATGCTTCATTTGGAGTCAGGTTATTAGCCTAAGCACTTTGAGTGCTACGTTGGATGAGAATGATATATAGTTACCTACGGATGTTTACCCAAGTCTGTAGCTCTAAGTTAAGTGGTTAAAAGGAGTAGCGTATTCGGTGAAACGGTGCTGCTTATGAAAACCTCATCCAACATTGGCGATGGGTATTTAACGGGAGTAATCCCGACTTATGTTGAATAAACATTAATTTAAAAGACAATGGAAGCAACAAGAAAGATGTTTCTTATAAGAAATTGAAATATATTTCATATGGGTTGATTGATGTGACGAATAAATGAATTTCAGATTTATAATATGATTTAATGTTTTTAACAATAAAACGCACATGAATAAGCCATTTTCTATATTGCTATTTTTTTTGTTACTGTCGTGTTCTTGTTCACGCAAGCTACTTCCATCTTCGACAAATACAACCATAGTAGACCACAACACGACAGTAACGGAAAGAGTAGTATGGCAATCAAAAATAATAACTCTTCCAACAGAGCACATACAACATACAACATTTGAAGATAGTTCACACTTGGAAACATCATTAGCCGTATCAGACGCTAAAATAATGTCGGATGGCAGGCTTTTTCATAGTTTGAAAAACAAGAAAGACTTTCTACAAGACAGCATCCCATCCTTGGAAAAAGAAACGGTAGTGACGAAAGATTCGATAATAACCGTGGAGAAAATTGTAGAAGTAAAGGTAGAAAAGGAATTGTCTAAATGGCAAAAAATACTAATCAATCTTGGATACATAGGTATCGGTTTCATATTGTTTTCAGGTTACAAAATAGCCCGAAAGTTCGTGTAACTTTCGGGCTTATTTTATTGGGAATTGATAAAATCTTATGGAGCGTAATCTTCAACCATATTATAGGTGGTATTTACCCCTGTGGCTCTTGCTGCAATATAATAATCATAAGAAAAATCTCTACTAACATTAAAGGAATACATAGATGATCTATATGTTCCTTTTGCCGGAACCTGTGCAGTAAGTCCTGTAAGTAATGAACCAGCATTTTCTCCAGCTTCTGGAACTGTTCTTGTCCTCATTAACACAAGAACTATACCACGTATAGTAACAGATGACCCACTATTATTTGTTATAATGAAGTTGTATGTAATTTGGTTATTAGAAGAGTTCCATGTACCGAATGCTTCTATTACGTATAGAGATCCAGCTGCATGAATAGTCATTGTTTTTGGTGTTACTGGAATAGGTATGTATATTCCTTGTTTTAATTCATCATCTACTCCTATTTTATTAGATGACAAGAAAAAAGATACTTTCCATTTACCTACATAACCACCTATATTTAATAATCTTATAGATACTGAATCAGTAAACATACTTTCAGATGTTACTAAAATGTATCTAGTATTTTGTAAAAGTCCTACCCCTGCATACATTTCAGAAAATGGAGTTCCTTGATAGCTTAAATAGGATAGCAAAATGTTATCATCAGCTTTTGTTGTCTGTTCAAGTTGTATTTCTAGATTATTAGATGTGTCCAAATATACATCTGATGGAACGTCATCTCCAAAAGGAACTATAGCATTATGATTATATCCGTTGAAATCCAATATCCGATAAGGTGCTGAATCTCCACCAGTAGGAGCATTATATCCCCAGTCTACGCCATTAAAAAGGTCTTTTAGAAATCCGCTATTAAGCGTTCCTGGCGACATGTATCCCACTACACTTAGACCACATAAACCATCATTAGCTTTCCAATAATCAGAACGATAATTTAAGTATGGTTGCCTCACAGGTTTATATTTACTCCATTTATTTATTTTCCCATGCGTATTTGCGCACGCATACCATAAATCATAACCATCACTAGTAGGACCTATACCAAGGGTAGGATATACATCACCACCCAAATTAATAGGAGCAGTGATTTTACCGTTAGAGTGACCCATAATTACCCCCCTTCCTCTATAACGGTAAAAGAACCTTTACAAACAACAATGCCATTACAACTGATACTACGACAATGAATATCGCCATCAATTATAACAGCATCAGAAATGTCATAATCACTAGGAAGCTCCTCACCACATAGTGTTATAACTTCGACTGCCCCTGTGCTCCCTCGCTTTGCTTCGGTCGCACACCAAATTTCCATTTACAAACAAATTAATCTTCATGTTTATTGTTTTTTAAATATTTCGTAACACTATCCATTACGCATTCAACACACCAACCTATAAAGTATGCAAAGTGCTCATCCTGCCCATTTTTATACCCCATTGCTATATCACAATAATCAAATACATTACAAACATAATGAGCAGATTCATGAGCAACAGTGCTTACCCCTATACCATCATTGGATAACCAAATAAGTACACCTAAATGGTTTGTACTTTTTTCCCTTACAAAAATAGTCATGCCTTTACAGCCCTTAATTTCATCTTTGGATATATCTATCGGATCATGATTAAGTTTGGTGAATTTTCTATATATTTTCCCCCATTGATCATCCCCCACTGCAACATACAGTTTAAGGGGATATATTTTAGGATCGTATTTTGTTATCATCGCAAAACATCTTTTAGCAATATATCGGGATGCTCTTCTTTAGGTTTAGATTCTTTGAACCTATATATAAAGCCACTTGCATCCTTGTTAGCTTCCTTATATAAATCTTCTGTAAGAGAAGCCTTGTACAACTTCATTTTCTCTTCAAAATGATAATCAAGTTTAGGCTGGTCCATTATTACTGCCTGTATATAACTCCATGAATATTTCCATAGCAAAGCCCAGTCCTTGATTATCATCAATCCTCCGAATAGCCTTAAATCTCCTCTGAATTGGGGGAAATCTTTTTGGATAGATCCTCGTGAGCCGATTTTGCATCGAGAGATAATTTCATGGCATCCTTCTTGCTTAATGTCGCTGTCGTATCTATCAAGAACGCTAAACGGATTGTATTTGTAAAAAAATCACTTACATTAGCCCCCTCCACGATGGCTTCTATCAACGGAGTTAGTTCCTTATGGTCATAGTGCCTGCTTAACCACCAAGCGTATATACGTCTTGCAAAAGGAATTATCTCAAAAAACCAATAGTTATTCAATACTCCTGCCGCTGCAACTTTGTACGGAATAGATGCGTCATTTTTCATAATTGCAATCATTTCCTTTTTTGCTGTATCTGGATTGATAATATCACGTATCAGCAGCTTATCCACAATATAGTCATATGCACCCAGCCTAAGACCACGCACCTTGAATTTCTTATTGCCAACCATAACCTCTTTGTATTTATGAGTGGCAAACTTCTGCATCTTTATCTGATCATCTAAATCAGGTTGTTTCCAATTAAATATTCCCATTTTTTTTAACTAACTTGAACGGTTTAATCATTAATTTTCCTTTCACATCCACCTTTGATATGTTCTTTGGAGTATTTGTATGTACGAACACCTTGGTATATTTAGACGATACAATATCAAGTTTTGCATCATCAATCAAAGAAACGTGTACTATGCTGTTATCAAGCGCAACAAGGCTTACATGGCTGTTATCCTTGACATACATCTCTCCTATACCGAAATCGTTGAATGTGACAACACAATCACACGAACCGTTAAAAATAGACCATTTAGGATTGCTTATGAAAAGGTTGGTATCATCAACGAAGACATTAAACTTCTCCCTAACTCCTGCAAATTCCTTCTTGATTATTTCATTTGACGGGTATCTGTTTAACAGGCAGAAGTCAATGCCTCTGATATATTTCTCGCATAATTCATATTTATCCGGGTTTCCCCATTCATTTGTCCATTCCTCACACAGCCCAAGACTTATAGCCTTTTGCTTTAATTTATCAGACAATTCTTTATCGTTCATTATATTTCTTTTTATCACAAAAATACAATAAAAGTTAATATCAATAAAATAGAAACAGTTAAAAAACAATAAAGCCGGACGAAAACGCCCGGCTAATAATTCATAACTCGTCTACATCAATCACCGATACCCGAATTGTCAAGTTCAAGAACCATCATGGTTTTCAAATACTGAGTGTTAACTTCCAATGCTGTCACAGTAACGGAGAATCCAAGGTATCCAGCATTACTTGGAGCACCTGTGAAGCTGACAGCCCATGATGCCTTCGGGAAGAAGATCATACGATCACCAGTACCGTTGATAATACCGATAGGACGTACAAACTGCTTGAATGCACTTGCACCAAACGCTTTCAGTTTCTGAGAAGCTCCCTTACCGAAAGCATCAACAGTATCAGTTAAACTACTTAATTCCAACTCAGCCATGGCTTCGTTCCCTTGTGTAAAGAAAGCGAAAGCGGCTTTTGAAGTGGACATACCTGTAAAGGTAAATGCCATAGTACCCGGTGTGATATTCTGGAATACGGTAGCACCCTGCTCGTTCTTTGTTTCAGAAGTGTCAGCGTCAGTACCAGCGGATTCCGTAGTACCAGATTCAATATTGGGAAGAATCTTCGGATTCTTAAAACTTGAATATTGAGTTTCATCGGTAATCTCAATCGCATCAAATGTCAAAGCAGCCGACTGCCCGTTCAAGTAAGCAGGGCTGGTGTCTAAATTTACTCGTGCCATTCTATTTTCTGTATTTAAAAAGTTATTATTAATTGATGAAAACGTATCTACCGATGCGCCTCCACTGTTTTTTCTCACGTTTTTCATGCGGCTAATCCTTTGAAATGTCAACATTCAACAGGACGGACATATAATAGAACCCAACCCCGTCAAACATTGGTGGTAAAACATTAAATATCTCGAAATGAAGCTGCACAGTCTTTTGAGGAAACAGTTCTACCATCTTCTCACTCAACGCATCCATGACAGACGGGTATATGTTCCCAGGCAATGCCCTTACAAACAAAGTAACCGTAGCCATTGTTTCGCCTTTCCCGAAGTGACCGTAAGGGCCGCCCTCGGTATTGCTTACAATTCTTGTATTGTTGTTTACGACAATAAAACTAGTTACCTTATCATCAACACTTGCAGGACGCTGTACCTTATATACATCGTCAGCAATCTTCTTGTCCAATACAATATTGTACAAGGTGGTATTTATTGTTGAAGGATTAAAGTAGCCCATAACTTCACTTAAAATATTTGTTTAACATATTAGCTGCAATTTTCTTAAAAACCACAGTATATTTGCCCCCTTTTAAATCTGTCTTTGTCTTAATCCAAGAATCTGAAAGAACATTCAACAAATGATAGTTCTCCACATACTTGGCATAATACATGACAGCAGCGACAACCAGTTCATATTTATCAGAACCATCGGATTTGTAACTGTTGAAGAAATCTTCGGCAAGTTCACGCCCCCAATACTCTACATTGTTACGTTTCCTTGGCTCGTCAGCAACTTTCACCGCATTTGCCCACACAATCTTCTTTAGGACCCCATCTTTATAAATGCCACAGCCATAACTATCTTCAAGATTGAAAGTCTGATTGGTAAAACCCTCCATGTCTTTTATATCATCCATGATATTCGTGGCGATATCTTCCATGAACTGCATGATAGAAGCATCCAAAGCAAGCTGGACATTACTACCAAACTCTTTCAATACTTTATCGTTGTTATTTGCCTGCATTTTTTGTACTTGTCTTTCTTGTTACTGGGTTACTCAGTTTATCAATCTGCTTTTTTAATGAATCTCGATCCTCTTTTGCGCATTTCAACTCGTTTTTGATTTTGTTCATCTCATTATAAAGCTCCTGTATCTTCTGATAAGCATCATGAAGAGATTGCTGATAACTCAATATTTCTTCCTGTGCCTTTTCCAACTGAGCACCCTGAATAGCAAACCCTTTTTCAAGATTGTCCAAGGTAGAAGAATCAATTTCAGTTTTCATTTTTTCCTTCTTCTGCTTAAACAGTAATATTGAAGTTAGAAGGGTTATACCATTAGTACCCAACAAAGCAAGTATTATTTCCGTCCAATTGATTGTCATAGTATTCTAGTTTTCTATTTGGTTAAAGTATATTACCGTACCAAATTCCATATTGTTAAATGGAGGTTTCTTTATCTCACGCCAGCTATTGCTGTTGTCCGAAAACGGATGGTTGAAATTCTGCCAATCCAACAGACACCCGGAAGGTATGGTTACATCGTTATCTTCTAGGTAGGCAGCATATTCGGACTTGTCAACATCATTCGTTTCCGAACCAGTATCCTTTTCCTGTATGTTTGCCCTTCCTTCGTATATCATCTCCCAATACGGGGTGGTCTGATATTTATCCGAACTGTTCTTGTTCTGATAAATTCTCACCATATCAGGAAACATATCCTCACCTAAAATACTTTTTCCCATACTACCATCTTAATCTAGTTATTTCAACATCAGTTCCAACATCCAAATTCAAACCCCATTTGGCGTATAAATCCTTTGCGCGTTGCTCCAATCTTTTCTTGTCATTGATAGAAATAGTCTTGCTTGTGTCGGTAATTGACCAGTTCCCGGCTTTCTTCGTCTTTCCCTGTATCGTTGAAGGGGCAGTGCAAACAATGAGCAACAAGTCAGCATAAGCCAAATCCTTCTTCATCTCAGACGTTTCACGGCTGTCATCAGACAAACGGAATCCCCATTTCTGGGCAACACTGATATATGATGTGTTTTTCAACTCATAGTCAATCTGTGCTTTCAGATATTCACGCATAGACATATAGAAATATGCTTCCACCTTCATGTTACCCTTTGCTGTTATCTGAGGGGTAACTTGAATAGTAAACGGATTATCCGAAACTTTCAGTCTATCTTCCGGCTTCAATGTTTCATTGTCGGCAATAAGCCAGTATCCGAACTCTACACTTTCTTCGGGAATAGCTTGGAGCGTGAGAGTATCTCCAATGAAATACTCCCCTGCGCCCTTTGCTGTGCCTTCGCCATTTATATCAATAATGACCTTCATGGTTCAACCTTTTACAATCCCGTATTTGACTGTTCGTTAACCTTCATAATGATAAGGTTGTTCGGATTCTTCATCACAGGACATGCCCACAACTCACCTGAACTCTTTTCTGCATACGGTTCGGAAGAATACTGATGCAAGAACGCGATACGTCCGCCTTCCAAAGAAGAAATACGTACAGCCGGGTTGGTATCCTGCAAATACATTGACGGTGAGTTCTTGATACGGAAGAACTGACCGCTCTGAACAAGAACAACGGTGTTCTTTTCAAAAGACGGTTTGGCTTCCTCAATCACACCAAGTTTGTTCCATTTTGATTTTTCATCAACAGGAATAATCACAGGAATAGAGAACACCTTCATCAGCACATCAACAATCTCCTGATTGTTCATAGGATAGATTGTAGTAGATGCTGCGGCAGGAACAAGACGAGCCTGTACTGCTGCTGTCACTTTTGGGTGCATCAGGAAGTTGTCATACAAATCCTTGGACATTTCAAAGTGATCGTATGGAACACCATCATTGTCGGCAATCTTACACATTCTTTGAAGGTCTTTAATAGGATCAGCGTTCTCGCTCGGTGCCCAGCCTGTATCGCTAAACCATTTCTGTTTCAACGCTTTCAACTTGTGTTTTGCAGGAACACGATAGTCAATCTGAACAGGGATTGAGTTGGTACCACTAGCTGTATAGTTAAGCATACCTGTAGAAAGAGCCTGATAAGTCATGCAGTTCAACTCGGTATGGAAGCCTTGAATACACGCTTCCATCTTTGTGTACCACTTCTCACGGATCTTGTCAAGCAATGCACCTTGCGGAATGTCAAGTTCATAGAACTCCTGAATATCGGTTTCCATAAACTGAATGGCGTGACCCATCTTCGGAATACGTCCCGAATACCATTCAAATCCCGTAGTGTCCATGATAGGCTTTTCAGCCAAAGGAGCCAGCATCACAGGACGGGTAGCCTGTGTGTATTCGTCAACCATCACGTTCCATGATTTGCTCATCTGAGGAACATCCCAATCTCCGTAGCTTCTCCAATTTTCGTTATCAAATTTCTGATTGGCATAATCCATAAGTTCCTGCATCTCCCCAGAGAAATGCCAATCATAGAAACTAAATGTCGATCTTTGCATAAAACGAAAAAATTTAATTAGTTATACAATGTGTAACGGAAAACGCAAGGATATGATTCATCATCCTTCATCGCCTTTTTGATTGCCGAAGCTACGGGCGGAATGCGTTTTTCCAAAATCTCACTTGTCACCATCCATGCACCGTTGAAAGGATAGAGAGTGGCACCGGGAATGGTGTCAACATCATAAGGCAGGATAGCATTAGGAATAATCTTGAATTTTGCGTCAGCACCAACCTGTGTAACTTCAACCAAAATATCGGTCAATTCCAATTCACCTGCATCCCCAGACAATGTAAGGATGTCATATTCGTCATGAGACGAATCAATAGCGTTAATGGTAAAACCAGTTGTAGTACCTGCGGCAGTAGTAGGTGCTTTACCGACAATCATGCCAACCTGGGCAACTGTATTACCCATGATTTTTTCAACTTTTACCGTAGCACCAGAACCCGATTTCTCGTACATTCTGAATGAATAGTGAATGTCACCGCCATTCTGCTTTGAGAAATCACATTTAATCATGGTACCAGCCGGAAGTTTGTTCCCAACTGTAGGCATACGTTCTACTGAAACGTTACATCCTACCAACAGTACGTGCAAAGACGTATCATTAGAAAAGATATGTCTTGCGCCACCAATCTTACTATAACTTGTTGCAAGAACTCCTGCTTTCATAATTAAAAAAACTATTTGTTAATTTTACTGTAATATCGGCTGACAATGTTGTTTTCCTTGCTAGCCTTATCTTCTTCTCTCTTTCTATCTATGAATGACTTTACATCGCTAGAACCACCCTTGTCAGAGATAAAAGGATTAATGCCATCCTTTGTGTATTTAGTACACGTTTCATTGTACTTTCCCTGTATTTTCAGAAGAATGCTTGTATCTTCCTCTTCGGGCGAAATCTGAATGTTCTCAAAAATGATGTTGCGCAACAACTCGTTAGGCATACCCGCTTCCGGGCGTTTAATCAAATCAGACAGCTTCTTGCGCTTTTCAGTTACAATCTGCTTCTGCTTTTCCTCCTGCTCTTTAGCTTCAAACTCTTTCTTGAACTTTTCAAACTCTTCAAGTTTAGCCTTGACATCATCGGGCAACTCAAACTGTTTCTGTTCGGATGATTGTTGTTGTTGTTGTTGTTGTGACGAATGTGATTTTTCCCATTCCTTTTTCAAGTTGGATATCTCCTGTTCCTTGATTGTATCCCACTCTTTGCGCTTATCAGACGCAAACGCTCTTACCTGACCTGCCACAGTGTTCTTTAAATGATTCACAACACTTTCATTCCAGAACTTTTCCGCATTTTCCTGCGGTGCGAACGCTGAGAACTCATTAATTGTCTGTTCGATTGTACGATCTGTAATAACGGAGCTACTTTCTCCCAACGCATTCTTGATACCTTCAAAAATGACTTTTACATTTTCATCCATATACTATTTATTTTTTTTATGTGATTCATGCACAAGACCTTTGCGCACAGTAAGTACCTCTTACCGATGCAAATGTAGTTAAAAAATGTGTGTAAGCAAAAAAATATTTAAAAAAATATTATATTTGCGGGATACATAGAAAACGATGGAAGAAATTGACTTAAAATACCGAGGATTAAAGACTAAAGATGTTGTCAAATCGCTGAAACGATATGGCAAAAGGGGAATCATACCATATAAAAGCCTTGATTTCGTCCAAAGATATATAGAGGACAGAAGAAGCAAGGGGTACAAGGTAAATATGCTTGCCCCACAGAAAGGTTCACAGGAGGCATTTCTAAGGAACAGGGCAGGAATAAAGATACTTCACGGGAATCGTGGGGGAGGAAAATCCGTATGTCTTGGAATGGATATACTGAGTTCATGCAACCACCCGTCATTTTCCGCACTTGTTTTCCGTAAGGACAAGACATCCGCAGAAAAAGCGGACGGTATTCTTAAAGTGGTTTCAAAGATGGTTGAACCTTATGGTGAGTATATTGATTCAAAACGCCTTTCAAGACTTGACGCAGGAGGTGAAATACGATACGATTATTTCGGGGATGCCTGCTTGTCGGGAGAAAAAGGCATAAATGAATTTAAGGACAGACAACAGGGTGGTAACGTTGTGAAGGTGGCGATAGACGAGTGCTCACAGGCAACGGAACCTATCATAAACTACCTTCAAACGGTATTGCGTTCATCATCAGGACTAAGAACAGGTCTTACAGGCGCGTGCAATCCAAACCCGTACAGCGATTTCTGGAGAGCACTGGTATCATGGTGGGTGGACGATGACGGAATAGCAATTCCGGAAAGATCGGGAAAGGTAAGATATTTCTTTCAATATGGAGATACTATACATGAAACAGCATGGGGTGACAGCCCACAAGAAGTATTTGCTCAGGCAAAAGATTATATCATCGCAAGATTCGGTAAAAATACCAAAATTGACGAAACAAACTGTAAAAGATACATCAAGAGCATAACCTTTATAGCTTCCGGGCTGGAAGATAACAAGATACTTATGGCTTCCAATCCCGACTATCAGAAAAACCTTGGAGGAACAGCACAGGAAGTATCCATAAACGCATTAGGTTCATGGAAGCTGATAAAAGGGGGAAACGAGTGGATAACCCGTGACGAAATGGAGGAAATGTTCTCATCTCAGCCTGTGTTTGACGATTATTTTGAATGTGCTACACTAGATATAGCATACGGTCTTGGTGACGTTTGTGTAATGGGGCACTTCATAGGACATCACTTACAAGACCTAGAATGGTCAAACACATTAAAGCCTAGGGATTTGAACCGATGGGTAAGAAACAATCTACGAAAATGGGGAATCGGTGAAAACAGACTGGCATTTGACGGTCTTGGAGCACCTACATTCCGTGACGCATTCCCCGAAAGTCTGGCAATACTTAGAGGTGTTCCGAAAAGACTAGACAAAAGCAAGGATGACCAGCCTGTAAGATTCTATTTCGATCTTAGGGCACAGCTTGCCGATGAGATGGTAACACGTATAAAAGGAACAAACCTAGGATATTGCGGATTCAGTATAAACCCGGAACTTCTCGAAAAACCGTATGTGAACAAAACAATACGGGAAGCACTGATGGACCAGAGAAGAGCAATAAGACGTGACGTGGAAAGGGAAAACGGGAAACTAAGACTGCTGAAAAAACAGGAAGCAAAAAAGATTGTAGGATGCTCGCCCGACTTGATAGAAGGAACATTTTTATACAGGACATATTTTGATATATGTGATGTAATGATTGACATACCTAACGATATAATGGATGAATTAAAATATTTATAATTACCTATGGAAATTTTAAAATTAGACGTTTTATTACGAAAAGAACCGTTCAAAGTGGCACTTCCGTCAAGATGTGACGATGGGAGAGGTGGAGGAACAAAGAAAAAACCAAGACGCTCCACTTTGATATACAAATATATGTCACAAGATGATTTTCTAGCACAATGGGATACATCAGGACATTATATACACAACAGACCCGACTGGAAAGACAGTATCCCGTCAGACGAGGATGCCACATCATCGGATGATGAAAGCGCGAATGTAGGTGCTCAGAAAAGAAAAAAGAAATTGGCATCAACTCCCTATGTACTGCAAAGACGAGCATTTCCTCTTCAAAGGATGATACACAAGAAAAGGGTATCACACCTATGTACCAATCCTCTTAAATTCCAGATAAAGAAAAGCGCGTCAAACCAGCAGAACAGGGATAAGCTGACAACATACAAGGAATACTGGACTGATTCTCTCATGGAAACAGCCAAGTTTGAACTTATAAGCGAAGCCGGAAAGGTAGGGGATGCTGCCATATATATATATAAGGATAAGGACGAGATAAAATACAGGTCTTTCAGCTACTCAAAAGGAGATATACTGTATGAACATAAAAACAGAAGAGGGGAAAGAATAGCTTTCGCAAGGGAATATACAACCACATACATATCGGCTGACGGAGAAGAACATACAGACACACTTGTCGATGTATGGACTAAAGATGAGTTTTACACGCTTGATTCCAACGGAGATATAGCAACGGATATTGACGAAAACGGAAATATCATACAACTGCATCAATTCCATAACCTGGGATTTATACCTGTAGTATATCTACGGCTTGAACTTCCATTTTGGGGGGCAGTACAGGACTTGATAGACGATTTCGAGTTCTTAATGTCCATGATAGGAGAATACAACACACGACAGGCATTCCAAATGCTACTTATCAAGACAAACGGAAGAATAAACATTCAAAGAAACGGACTGGGAGGAACTTCCATTTTACGTGTAGGAGCAGAAGATGATGCACAGTTCATGGGTAAAATGGACGCTTCAAATTCACTATTCACCGAAATAGACAACATATACAACGGAATACTTGACGGAAGCGGTGTCGTTCCGCCAATGCAATCATCGTCAGGTGACAGACCTACTGGAACAACGGCAATGTATTATGAGCCGGAAATGGAATGGGCGAGAAGTGATGCACAAATGATGAATACAGCCATAAATGACATGGCCAATATATTCAAATACTATGTAGGAGTAATGGAAGGTGACGCAACAGGTTATAACGCCCTAAGAATAAACGCTACCATAGAGCCATACTCATACATAGATTTCTCTGAATGGAACAACACAATCGTTCAGCTTGTAAACGCCCGAATAATATCATTACAGACAGCAAGAGAGGAATGCGATTTCGCTGCAAATAACGAAGATGATAGAATGGACGAACAAGACAGAAGATTAAACGATATGGAAGCTAGGGTGGTGATAGAAGAAAACAACGAAAACAACGAAAACAACGATAACAACGATAACAACGATAACAGCTAAACTATGGGAAAATTTACAAACTTACTAAGAAAAATAAGAAGGGCATTGGACTATATATGCCTTAACAATTTGAGAGTTGACGGAATGGAACACCTCATTGCAGGAATACTTGTAGTGAGCGTGGCGCAATGGTTTTTCTCCGTATGGACAGCAATAGCACTAACCTTGTTCATTCTTGTAGGAAAAGAAATAATCTACGATAAGTGGCTTAGACAAGGAGTGCCCGAATGGAGAGATATATTCTGGGGAGCAGTAGGTATGGTTCTTGGATTGATGTAGGGAAAAACACCACAAATTTTTGATATATCACAAATTATGCTTTTCTTTGTGGTGAACGTCATAACATAATAATATTTGGCAAAATAAATCGAACAGATTTTGTACAAGATATTAAGAATCCCTCTAAGGTGGCAGAAAGGAAACAATCTGCGACTTCTATGCCCTGCGTATGTTGTGACGTTCACACCTACGGAGGGTTTCTTTTTATCACAATTCGTTAAAATATGAACGTCACAACGAATGAACTTATTCCTATTAGTGATAATAACGGTAAGAAAGCCGTTAATGCACGTGATTTGCATTCTTTTCTTGAAAGTAAAAGGGATTTTTCAACATGGATTAAAGATCGCATTAAATCTTATGATTTTATTGAAGGTGTTGATTTTCAATCATTCACCGAAATTGTGGAGCGAGAAATAGGAGCTACTAAACGAATCGAATATGCTCTGTCAATCAGTATGGCAAAAGAGCTATCTATGATTGAAAACAACGAACGGGGAAGGCAAGCTAGAAAATATTTTATCGCATGTGAGGAAAACAAACATGAACTTTCCCGGAAGGAGCTTGCACTAATGGTAATACAAGCCGAAGAAGAGAAAGAACGCTTGGCTTTGGAGAATGAAAAGCAGCAAAAACAGATAGAGAAGCTCCAGCCCAAAGCGGACTTCGCCGACAAAGCCTTTGCAATGGAAGGCAAGTGCGATATAGGACAGGCGGCAAAGATACTTGGATTGCCTTTTGGGAGAAACTCTTTGTTCAAAAAACTTCGTGAAGCAGGAGTATTCTTTGCTAACAGGAACGAACCAAAACAGAAGTATATTGATGCTGGGTATTTCGAGATGAAAGAAAAACCTATTCCAAGAGAGAATCACCCAGGTTTTGTCGTGATGGTTGTTCTATGCACACAAAAAGGTCTTGCATACATCAATCACCTGTTTGGCGGAAAACCGTCCGATGGAAAATTAGCGAGAATAGTATAAAATCAAGGAGCGAAAAACATCGCTCCCATAACTCCTTCAACACATGGTTGATGAGATAACACACTACTTTATCGTAACCCAAACCTGTTCACCACGCTTTATTGCATCGTCAATCAACTTGTTCAACTTGTCAGATGTATAACGTGATTCGGTAAGTCTGCCTTTTGATGTATTGTTACCAACAAGGATACACCCGGCAGAATCCTTTGCTGTATTCCCAGAGTGAAAAAGAATACCATCAAAATGAGGCACATTCAATAGTCTTGGCATATTACGTCCGAATTTTGGTGACCAGTTGTATATAACCTGGTATCTTCCATAAGGAATAGCAGATTCAGCATAAACCTTCTTCTCGTTTCCATCAAACACTCCGTTCTTATTCACGTCAACAACACGATCTTCAAGCGTATTACTGAAAAACTCACCATCAATATACAAACGCCCTATAGTATAATCAGGCTTACACCATTTTCTTTCTACTAATAGTTCCATGATATTTTATTTAGTTATACATTGCAAATATACAAAAAAGTATTATATTTGCAATGTAATAATTAGGCTAGTTGATATTTAGATGTGCATTAAGGAACAAATGAACACCATTATAAAGTATTCGGTAATTCATTTATGATAGCCGATAGTGGGCGTTGGTATCGCCCCGAACGGATTAACGTTCTAAAATGTGTGTGAAAATGTACATTAATACCATACCATATTTTCTGTTACTTTGCACTATCTAAATGAAACCATTACGATGTTTTTACTTTGGCAGCAGACAGATGTGAATCTTCACTGTTGCCTTTTTTATTTAAAATACATACCTTTGCACTATGGACAACGAAAGAGAAATATTATCGAAACTTGACGCTATCATACAGAACCAAAAGGTTTTGTATGAGAATCAAATTGTCATCTTTCAAACTCTAGCATCAATCGGACAAAAGGTTTACAGCCAAAGTGATTTCAAGAGTTTTATGATAAATATGGTAGCAAACGGAATAACAGAAAGAGTAGAATCCAATGATCAACAAAGAAGAAATATCTAAGATTGCAGACTATTACTTCCAAGTAAAAAGACTTGCAAACGGTATAAAATCGTCAACCAAAGAGCGTGCGGAGAAGTTTTCTAAAGACCTTCTATCCATATTCCTTTTGGCAGGGGCTAAATCGTTCAAGTCAATATCAAAACTCCCGGATAGCCAAAAAGAAAAAGTGATGGAACTGACCAAAAAGTTCCGTGAGGATATATATAACGACATATACCAATATGTACTGGAAAGCAATAAACTGTCACTAGAACTAAACGATGATCTTGGATGGGAGTATATTTCAATGACGGATAACGGCATTAAGGAATATATGGAAAGGACATACGGTGGAGAAACGACAAAGCAGAGAATAAACACAAATACAAACAGATTTCGCGCTGTTGTTGAAGTATATCTTGCCAATACATTACTGTCCACAAAAACGAACAATATAGAGAAAATAACGGATGAGGTTCAAAAAAAGATATGGAACAACATATCATCACCATATAACGTATCATTTATTCCGCCAAGCAAACAGAAACACTACGGTAGAGGATATGCCACAAACGGTATAAGCCAGTTGTATGTTATAGAACAGCAGATGATTCTAGGTATTTTCAATGAAGCAAATTACAATTCATGGAAAAATATGCCAAACTTTAAAGGATGGAGGACAGCCGTTACGTCTAAAAACCCATGCCAGTTCTGCATTGATGAGCAATATAGAATACACACAGACAGACCTAAGCTGCCGTTCCATGCCCATTGCTTGTGTATATTATATCCAGTGTTTAATGCATAATAACTTGATAATCAACATACCATTGAGTAACATTACCATAAGACGGTGGATTTCCAGCATCAACCACATCATTACGAGTAAATGATTTAGGAATATTTGTGCACGAAGGCATCAATATATTACCTGACCATTGACCTATATAAGATCCATCTTTCGCTCTCCATCTATATCTAGCGTATGGTCTGCCGGATGAAGCAACGTAATCACTAGAAGTATTATTTGTGATGTTTAATCTGCATTTAGAAGAAGTAGACCCATTTGTCAACTGTCCGTAAACAGAGAATCCAGAAGCGTTGGCTGTTGTATTTCCAAGTGTAATAGAAAGACTTTGTGTAACCACTATAGGCTTACGAATAAATCCGTCAGATGTAGTAGGGATTAAGCATAATACATTTCCACTGTAATCACAAAAATAACCCTTAATATAAATATATGTATCCCCCATAGATATGAGATTATTGCGATTAAGGGTAATTGAAATTTTTCCTGTACTATCAATACTACTTACAACGAAAACTCCAGAATCCACCAACTTCTTTAATTGATTATATACTTCCACCTTTATCTTCATATTAGACCAAGTAAATCCCCCAAGTATTTTACCCCAATTATACCTAGAATCAGCCCAATATGGTGAAATTGTAAGTACAAACGTTGTCTTTGTAGCATCTACAGGATTAGTTAGAATATCTTTATCTATTGTAAGAGGTTTAGCCCCATGATCGTATCCATCAAAATCAGTAAGCCTGGCCCATGTTTTAGGTCTATCATATACTAATTTCTTATTTACAGAATCATAAATTATACCAGGTAAACTAGCGTTGTCAAATGAAGGGCTAGACGCTTCTTTGGGTTTTATATAACTCCACATATTAATTTTTTCGCTAAGACAAGCATACCCTAAATCATAACCATCACTAGTAGGACCGATACCAAGGGTAGGATATACATCACTATCCAATCCGACAGGTGCGGTGATTTTACCGTTAGAGTGACCCATAATCACCCCCTTCCTCTATAACGGTAAAAGAACCTTTACAAACAACAATGCCATTACAACTGATACTACGACAATGAATATCGCCATCAATTATAACAGCATCAGAAATGTCATAATCACTAGGAAGCTCCTCACCACATAGTGTTATAACTTCGACTGCCCCTGTGCTCCCTCGCTTTGCTTCGGTCGCACACCAAATTTCCGTTTACAAACAAATTAATCTTCATCTAACTCACGTATTAAATCATTAACATATTTCACACAGGAATCAAACTCGTCATACCCGTCCAAAATCATAGCACCAACAGTAATGTGAAGTTTGTCTATAACTTCTTTTTTAAACAGCACGGCATTCGCCTTGCTTGTATCAGACTTTTCTATCACCGTTATTGCGGAATCAATAATCCTTGTGACTTCTGATGGTGGCATCATGGGAATGTCAGCACCTTTCCGCCACGACTGATATTCTCTCAATTTTTTAAGAAGTTCTTTTTTTCTCATACGTTAGTAAATAAGGGGTGATTATAGTATAAATGGGAAGGACTATACCACCCCTACTAGTTTTCTATGCGTAAATTTAAGATCCAAACAACAGTCCATAAGACAAATGTTGTTTTAATGATCTTTTATGGTACAAATATAATAATTATTGTGAATTAAGCCTTAAATAAAATTAGGTATTAATCAACAATCTCCCAATCATCGGCAAACACATCACTGATAGACGGGACCCATGAATCAGCACGCCCAGTATTCTCATTGTAGATAAGACACTGGCTTGTGTAGTCAATAAAGCCCTTACCTTTCATAATAAGGTCTTTTGCTGATTGCGGAAGAGATTGCATCTTTGGAATAACATCACTCTCTATATGAGCTGGAACCTGTTTGAATACCATTAATCCTTCCCCGTTCCAGCCCTTTCTACGAATTGGATAACCTGCTTTGAGAGCCATAATAGCCATACCAAAATTCATCTTTATTACTTTAGCACCATCAGAACCTTGCATACGCTGTATGCGAGTATCAAGAAGCCGTATATAGTCGAACATAGTACAACACTGCATTTCCAGTAAACACTTGTTGTACATATCATTAACGACTTCATCCATTTTCCCTGAATCTATGAAAGCGGCTAACTTTACATATCTTTCATTGACTTCTTCGGCTTCTATCTGCATACGGTCAAGAAAAGTACTTTTGTTGATTTGTTTCAAGTAGGCCTCAATTCGGTCTGCTGCTTCGTTTGGAGTATGGCCGTCCCACTCAAATGAGGTTTCAAGTTCAGGAACATTAAACAAATCCCAATCTTTATTCTCATAGTGATTAGACACTTGACCTGTTGGAAGTTCAGCCATTACAATAAACCATCCACCGCCAAAGCACTCTTCTCCGTCATAGTGTTTATGTGATTTACACACCTCTACCTTTCCTAATTTAGCAAGCTCATTGAAAAATGCTGCATTATAAAGAAGTCTGTAACGATACAATTCATTGAATGTATGATAACCATCCGAAACATCTCCCATACATCCTTCATGGTATGCCTTTTCAAACACATCTTTAGGACTCCAGCTTTAATACCCATCTTCATAGCGGACATGATAACCCTCATCATCTAAATTTTCCGTTGACGGTTTTTCTCTAAGAAGATGTTTTCCCCACGCATCACCTCTTGTCATAGGTTCTGCTTCAATCTGTTTTGTTCCAATGTACTTTTTCATTTCAATATATTCCTTTACTTTCTTTGGAGTAGCACTAGTTATATTATCTAATTCTATTCCAAAATTTATACAATCATTTAATATTAATTCGGGAGTTGCTTCATGAATAAATTCTTCCATAAGATTTATTGTTGATTTTTTCATATTTGTCATGATACAACCCCATCCATAAGTATTTTAAATACCTCCCTTTCGATCTTTGCTACAACGCTCTCATCAAATTTATCCTCGTCAATGCTTTTTATGTAGTCAACCAAAGAATGAATCTTCCTGTTAACATGAATCATAGCAGAACGGACATCATCAATCATCACACTGTTTGAAGCCTTATCCATCTCCTTGTCTGCAAAAGTTCTCTCATGTATAGTTCCATCTTCCTCAATTTTGTATGAAGGAATTTTAAAGAACTCACAGATATCAAAACGGCTCATAAGACCAACTACATTCATCATGCTTGTAATGGCATCATCAGAGCAATCCAAGACAATATCTCTATAATCTTCACAAACCAAACAACTTTTAAAAGAAAAATATGGGATATCATCTTCCGAATCAAAAGTCCATGTTTCTTTATACTCGTTTGTCTTTATTTCAACAAACCTAGAATGATCATAGCCAACAGACTTGTATTCATTGATAACATCAATCCATCCTGTAAGTTTAGACATTGTATCATTAATATATTTTCCATACAAAACAACATCATAATACAATGCAGGTAAAGCATTATCACGGGAAGAGAAAGTTACAGGCTTAGAAATAGATTCCAAAACGGATAACTTACCCAACACAAAATTAAATATATCAGCTAAAGGATATTCACTCTTTATTCGTTTCATTCTAAACTACAAATAAAATCGGATGGAGGAAAACCCGAAATATGGCAAAAAAGATAAACCTCCATCCGCAAACAAAAACAAGAATTTAATCAATATAAGCAAAAATCACACATTTCAGAAAGCATTGCAATCTTAAAAGGGCAAATCATCCCGTCTTTCAGGCTGGGCAGGTGCAGGTGATGGAGCAGGTGCAGGTGCTTGTGCTGGTTGCGGCATATCTATCTTAAAGCACCCAACTTCATTGTAATATTTTCCCTGGTATTCTCTTGCTCTGATTTCAAGATGGGCAGTAATGGTATCACCCTCTTTCAATTGAAGATCACACAGGTTGCCCATTACATAGAAATACACTTCTTTGGCATACATAGAACCAATTTCCTCAACGAGAAAATTTCTCTTTTGCCAAGGATTGCCTGCCTTACTTGTACCAGTCTGTAACTGACCTACTTTTTTTACTTTACAATTTAATACTAAATCCATTTTTTTTATTTTTTATACTTATATTCTTTTATTTTGTCCAACTCTCTCATTGCGGACAGCCTTCTTTTGTGAGCGTCCACCCTTATCCAGAAAACCTTCCAGCTAACTTCCTTACCGTTAGTGGTGTTCTCTTTAAGTATCTTGCCACATTTTAAAATCTCGTTGACAAGATAATCATACCGTTCTTTATCGTAGCAATATCTCATGCGACAAAAGTAATATTAAAAAATAAACTAATACAGAAAACAATAATAAAAATTGTTAATCAAACAGTTAATTCTTCCTCTTCCTCTTTCGACAATGCTTCCACGTCACCATCTTCACCTTTAGGAAAATACAGTTCGTCAAGATAATTGCTTGCTTCACTCTTTTCAGTGAAACTCTTTATAACACTCCCCCGTTTGCTAACAACACGGTAACTAATATTATCCTCTGCTACAACTTTATAACAATTTAAATCATCCACATCTACGACATCGGGAGCATTATCATCAATACGCATCATGCTCAATATATGAGAATACTCATTCACCTTCACCGTACAGGAAAAAACATTAGGAACTGGTTCTACTATCAATCCGGCATTTATCAATGAATCAAAAACAGAACGTCTAGGTTTGTATTTCAGTTTCCTCCTTATAAACTTCAACGTTATCATATTATCTCCCCTCTGTGCGGATAATACACACAAACGTAATATCCGTAACGCATCAATACTACATAGAGGTGAAAGGTACCTGTACAACTGGACAGGAGTAAATTTATGGTAATAATCAAATACTCCCTCTTCCTCTATTTCCCTTACACGCCTTTCCCTTTCTTTATTCCTTACCGTCAAATTAGTGGCTTTCCTTACCGTCAAATTAGTGGCTTTCCTTACCGACATAAACTATCCTTTCCATGTATCGTTTTCCTTTATCCATTTACGTTCATCATCACTAAGATCGCCTGTTGATTCACGATGATATACACACTTGTTGCATAACCCTGCCTTGGCACGTACACACTTGTCGCAATCGTATGGGAAAAACGCTATGGTGGTCTTGTCGTAGAAATCTTCACCAGCATCATCGTCAGAAAGCCAACCTTTGAACTTTGCAAGCATATCAAGTGCACCTTTCACATCCTTAAAATCAGCAGTGCCTATATCAGAACGCTTTAGGAAACTTTCTATAAGGCTTATCGCATCTTCAAATTCAAGGTTATCCTTGTTTATCAAAGTCTTTGTCTTTTCCTTATTCTCCCCTTCCAATACACGCCTCATGGATGGTGTCACATACTCGGAAGCAAGCATGGAAGATTTGGCATAATTGACAATCTGTGTTATCCTTGGAGAATTAACCCATTGCTTGGCTTTCATAAGCAAAGAACGCTCTGACATACCCTCGTCAACAACATGTGTAGCCCTGTAAAACAAGACAGGATTGGTATCTATGACATAAGCGGACGCAGCCCATAACTCCATCTCATTCGCATCATCAATATGCTTTGCTATATCAATCTTCTTCTGTTTTTCATCGTCAACAAGAAGATTGTTACTAAGGGGAAGTTTACCCCATCCTTTATTCAAACCCATTACCTTTCCTCCTTTATCCTAGATTTTATCTCCCTTACCCTCTCGTCAAGTTCAGAAGAATATTTAAAAAGATTGTATATGCTACTCCTGTCAATACATAGGGAATCAGAAATTTCAGACATACTTAAACCCATATCACGCATGACACAGCACACAAGAGCACGGTTCATAACAATATCATGCTTTCTGCTTTTCCTGTTAACATCAGTATCGGAGAGTCCGCTTGCCGCTAGAACTCTCCTAAAAATCAAAGCGTTATCAGCCTTTTTCCCCATTTTCCAAATTTTCCCGGTCTACGATTAATTGCATTATATCAGCGTAACCAGCCAAATCAACCATATTGTCACGCTTTTTATGGAATCCCTGCCTGCATAGCTTTACAGCTATCTGTACAGCAACACAGTCATAAGGAGATAATTCCTTTCCAGTAATCAAAGAAGCCATCTTGGAAATGTTTTCAAAATTGACTACTGCATCGCCATAGTCAGACTGTCTGCTGTTGTTACGGATATCCTTTGCTTCATCAAGGATGCTTCTCTCCTTAACATGATCAACATAAGCAATACAATCCGAAAAAAGAATATACTCTTTACCCTGATCATCCGCACAAAGAAACTTTTCACCATTCTCAAAACAGTATTTAACAGTGACAAATTTTCCGAATACATTTGACTTGCTTACAGAATCTTCACCGTGAAGTGAAATGTATTTATCACGGTTTATAATTTTAACCTTGCTGTTCAACGTAACTCCGATCATAACAAATCACCAACTTTTATGTTATCCGCATCCTTCTTATCAGAAAAGAAAATACGATCATACTTCGTTTCACCAAACTCAACAAACATGGCTAAGATAAAATACTTGTTCAGCACACTATCATAACCCTTGTCGTAAATTTTGTTTATCTTTTTTGTTTTCATCTCTTTTCGCATTTAATATCCATACTGTCACCTCCCATCATCATCTTCAATATACAGGTATTGGACATCAGTTCAACAATCTCGTATCTTACGTACTCATGTCCATCAACATAACATGTAATGGTTTTACCAGAAATATCATAAGTACCGTAACCATTCCCAAAATAGCCCCTTCCTACATAAGTACCATCCTGATTAAACTTAGCGTAAGTAGGTCTTATCATTGGATACCATCTACCATCCACTTTTACCTGAACAAGTTCCCATGTACCGATAATAGCATCCTTGTATTCATCATCCTTATCATCGGAACAACTACACAACCCCAATAACACTATTGAAGAAATAGCCAAAAATAATAAAAATTTCCTTCTCATTTCCCTGAATTATTTGTGTGACCAAAACCTCCATCACCCCTATCCGTTGGATCAAGGCTTTCAACCTCAACAAATTCAACCTCAATATAATTACTGAAAAGAAGCTGAGCAATCCTCTCCTTGGCGGCAATATAGAAAGGCTCTTTCTCAAAACTCTTCACTACAACACCGATACAACCGGTATAGTCACAATCAATAACACCATCCAACACATCAGCGTCATGATACTTCTCGTCAACGCCAATAATACCTTTCAGAGAAAATCCACTTCGAGGCTTGATAATAACCTTCATATTTGATGGCATCTGAATGGCTATACCAAGTTTAATCAGATTACGACCTTTTCTTATCAACGTGTTGTCAGGAACATACAAATCATACCCAGCAGCACCATCAGTTTTTTTTTCGGGAAGAACTGCATCCCGTCTTAATTTTACAAATTTTACTTGATTCATTTTTTTATTTTTCTCTTTAAATCATACATAGCGCATTCCCTGCTTCTGTAAATCTTGCTTGCAGGATAAATCACATCATTTACAATAACAAAGCCGACAACAGGATCTGTAATTGGAACAACTTCACCATCAACAATGGTGAAATGATTTTCGGACAAAAGCCTTCTCATGGCAGCAATCTGTTCGAGAGTGGCCTTTGATATATCATAGTTGTTAGAGAAGTTAAACTCTAAATTACAGATAAGAACATTCTTGTCCTTATATAAGAAGTTAGCTTTCAAACCACCAGTATTAATAAATACATAATCTATTAAATCTCCTGTTCTGCTTTTAGCAAACAGGAAATCTCCTTTCTTGAAATCGTCAATCTTGACTAGTTCATAAGTGCGCTCATCAATCTTCTTCAATGAACACCCCTCAGGTAGTTTTATTACACTTACATCTGTCTTACCCATTTCTTTCCTCCGTATTTAACCGAAATGCAGCCTCCCTAGCCTCATCCTTCGTCCTATACAACTCTATTTTTTCAAACATACGACCATCATCACAGTCATACGTACACAAGGTGACAGCCCACATATTACCACGTGGAGAATAGAAATACCTACCGTAATCCTTTCCCATCACCTTACCGTCAATCCTTATTTCTCCTTTATTAGCCATAACACGACTTATTTTCTCACCCCAAACTTTTTCCTAAACTCATCAATAGAGCACGCTATGCGCTGACCAAGATGGTCCACATACAAAACAGCATCTTTGATCATTCGGCCATTCTCAGCAAGCATATGGATAACACTGTCAACTACACACTCTTTGCCGCTACATAATTCAACATACTTATTACCCATGACAATGCAGTCTTTTTCCTTCAAAGGAACAATACGTTCAATCTTGCTTTCGCGATATTTTTTCAGCTTTTCAAAGAACTCACGGTGCATGACACGCTCATTCTCATCCATCACATAGTAAAATTCACAGCAAATATCATTAACATCATTTACTGTAGTGAGTTCAATAATGTTTTCAGTAGCATTCTGCAATGCGTCAAAGAAATTCACATCATGATCATCCAACACTTCTTCCATCATTCTGTCAATGGAAGCAATAACCGCGTTCTTAAAATCAATATCGTCACAACGAAATCCCAAAGAGATATAATTACGCAAGGAAAGAAGGTTTTCCTTAAAATCAATTCCTAATTCAATATCCATTCTCTAAATTGTTTAATGTTAATACTCTTCAAATTATTAATAACAGCATCTCCGATATCATCGTTATGCTTCAATCCAAAAGACAGGCTAGGGAACTCCCACCATCTCGCCACACGTCCTTTGTCACCCCACAAAGATATAGCTTTATTATCAAAGTCGGGGAATAAAATAACATTTTTTGGCAATTTATTTCCAAGCTGGTTCATTCCGCCACAAGCTGTCCATATAAAACCGTTACCAAAAGCCATAGAAGCTATTATGGCAGTTTTCTCCGATTCAACCATACAAGTTATCGCATCGCTGCAATACTCCCCTAAAAACGGCTTAAAATAACCGCGATAGGTAAACCCCTCGCCCGTAGTAAACTTCCTGAAAGCATGGGTTTCCTTATTTCTGTGCCCGTTCACCCCATATCTTATCCTGTTGTCATGGCACACGTTACCATCCTTGTCGGAATACCAGAACACAGCGGATTCCATTCCAAGACATCCTACCTTGTACCTTGAAAACACATCATTCACGGAATCAACACCGAAAACGCCTGAAAGGTACTCGTACAGGTTATTACCCTTCCAATGCCCGGCATCGCTAAGCCTGTCAACATACTTCATATCAACAAACCTTGATTCCTGCCTTCCCGAATCATACTCCCTCTCGTAGAAATCCTTCAAACTCATCCTGCAACCGTCAGGACTTGACAGAATCCTGAAAGCATCAGAAGCACTGCTGCAACCGGGAAGATAAGACACGAGAAAATCAAATAGGTTGACAGAACCACCTCCCTGCTCGGTAACGGTGATACTGCCCGACTTGTTCATATAGAAAACCAGCTTGTCTTTCCTGCTATGGCTCTCCAGATTTATCCTGGCAGGCAACGTCCACCGCTTACCCCTACGCCTTAAAGGAAGCCCAAGCACGGTATCAAGATTGGCAAATATATATTCATAATCAATACTAGCCATATTTATTACTTAAAATTACGCCATCCCTGTTTCAAATCCCTAAAGAAATCGCTAAACGTATAACGATAACCTTCAGGATATCCTAGAAAATCAGAAAGGCATGAAACATATCCTACAGGCTTACGACCACTCGTCCATCGGTACACCATTTCGGCAGGAACCATAAACACAAGAAGAACAAATACAATGTCAACGTATATGAGAAACATGACAAAACGAATAAAACACCTCATAATCATTCCTCCACATCCCCTAAAAGAAGGTTCTTTGCATAACGCAACGCAAACTCCCAATTGTAATAAAACGTACCTAGCAAATCAAAGAACAGGCTATACACGGCATCCTTGTCACCATCGGGAACGGAATACATGATATCATCCATCATACGGATATCATCACTAAACCTGGCATTCTTTGTCGTATAACGCCACAAACCGCCAACAGCAAGTATCTTGGCGTGTTCATAGACATGACCGTCAATGGAATATACATCACAAACGTAATCATTAAACCAATCCTCATTGTCAAGCACACCACTAACAGGACTTGCCGACAAAATCATATTAACAAACACACCAAAATGACAATACTGCTCTATCTTACCCGAACCATTGTCAAACTCAACCTTAAAAGCATCCTTGCCGCTCTCATTAATACTGGAAACCATGTCACTTACGTAAAGCGTCTTTAACCACTGGCTGAAATTATATCTTTTCAAACCAGTCCTGTTACGAGCTTCATTTATCGCACACTGGGCATCAGACACACATACATACCAATCAGAAGTAACACGAATACTTCTATCAAATAAAACAATCTCTTTATTATCCATACACAATAAATTTTTTCAGCAAAAATACATATTAAAGTAATATGGTAAAAACAATAACGGTTAAATAATATTTAATTTTCGTTATATTCTCGGAAAGGTTTTAAATAAGTGGAGAAACCGTATTCTTTTATTATTGATAATATTTCATTTTCGTCAATTGAATAAAATTCTCCTTTTACTTTTTTATTTGAAAATTTGCGGTGTAACTCATTTTCTATATTTTCGTCAATAGTTGCAATGACTAATAAATTATGATTTCCGCACGAAAGCGTTCGATATCTCGTTTTAATATCAGACGTAGAACCTATTTTTATTAACCCGGTAACTTTATCTTTCATCAAGTACGTGCATCTATCAAAGGATTTTTTTCTTGAGAGTTTTAATACTTCCGCCATAGTAGTAAATATGGCATAATACAATAATTCACAATCCCCAAAAAGAAATTTATTTACTTCTATTGCTTTATCAAAATCGTGCATCCAGGCATATTCAATAAGTGCATTAGCTAATGTAATCTGGTTGTATATAGTACCATCTTCGTAAAGCATATATTTCCCATAATCGTTTTCACGAAACTCTATATTTCCTACACAACTTGGGAACATTGTCATTATAAATTCTTTTACACTGTTAGTTAAAACTTGGTCATTCTGACCTTTAAAAACCAGTTCATTCATAACAATAAAAAAGTGCGCCTACTACGAGCTGTCAAATCAACCATAGGGTTTATTTCGGAGGCGTTTCCGCAGCTCCACTCGGTAGGCGCAATATCTTAATCTATACTACTACAATATGTCATGGCAAAAAAATAACTCCAATGATTGAAGTCACAGGAGTTTGCCTCTCCCATGATTGATTTGACGCTACAAAACTAAGTATTTTTTTTTAAAACTGCAAAATTTAGAACGGCAAATCCTCCTTCATTATATCATCAGCCTGTTGCAGAAGGTATTCGTCAGGATTATACTTCCGTCTTAGGACAACCTGAAACAGCCTGTTCCTGTTCTCATCCCACGCGGAAGTGACGGAATAGCCTTCCTGGCGTATCATGTCAACCATCTTTCTCTTGCTATAAGGTCTTACACCACAGTCATTGCAGTATGCTATGTATTTCACATACAGGTCACGGTCACGAATAGCCGATTCCTCAATATCTCCCGAAGAATCATACCCCGAATCGTAAAGATAGGACAGGACACTGTTGGAATCACGTCTTGCGTTCTCCGTAACGGATTCTATCGTATAACTTCTCGTAAACTCACCCTTGTTCTTAACAAACCGTCTTGCACCCTCTATTATCCAGTTGATAATAGCTGCCGATTCCTTTGACAGCTTCAACGGAAGCGACCTGTCCTGTTCCGATTCCTTAAACACACGATAGAACGGGATAACAAGAGAGCGTCTGAAATGACCGTAAGTCTGGTCCGAAACGGAAGGCATCTTGTTAAGATTGGCCATGAAAGGCGGCATCATGTCGGCAAGGAAAGGCTCACCGAACGGAAGGCGCGCCATAGTAGGCTCACCGGATATGAACTTCTTGTATTTTCCACCGCTCACATCCTTCCCACCCATCTCGGAAGCGTAGTTGAGCAGCTTGCCGTTTATCATCGCTATATTGTACTCGCAAGTAGACTTGTCACCCGACAGGTCAGCCATCTCCATATACGACACATTGTCTTTTCCCAGGGCATTGACAACAGCGTCAAAGAACACCGACTTACCGTTACTACCACAACCGAGAAGGTAACACATCTTCTCCATCTTGATCTTCTTCCTGTCAACAAAGGCACACCCCACAAACTCCTGCAAGGCATCCTGTGTGTCCTTCACCTGGATCACATCGTCCAAAAACTTCTCCCACAACGGGCTGCGTGCCAACGGGTCATAATTGATATTGATACGTATGCACGATTCTATCATGGGCGAGAAATCGAACGTTTCCATCGTTTCCGTGTCAAGGACGCAGTTGTCAAACGTGATGAAGTTACGCTTCGGATTGAATATCTCATGCGTCACGTTCTTTACGATGGTACGGTAGAACCGCTCGCTCGTATCGGTCATATACAGTTCGCTAAGACCGTTTATCCGACACAAGTCCATGCACAGGCGCATCAGATCCTCCTTCATCATGGGCACGAATATCTTACCGTCAAAAGCCATGATGGAACCGCTCCTGTGCCGTCTGAAATTGCACTCCCTGCACGCATCGGCTATGTCCATCTCGACCATAGCGGATATGGAACGCTTCCACTCACCTTCATCCCTTGCTTTACGGAATCCTCGACCACCGCCCTTGTCCGCCAGCTTGCCCATAACGGAATCAAGGATGTATTCATAAGAAGCCTTTGCAGATTCAGCGACAGTCATCTTCCCCTCCTTTCTCTACCGATTTCTCCCGGTCCACAACCTTCCCGAACATTACAACGGGATACAGGTCATAATCGTCCGTTGATATGTCAGGGCGTGCGTCCATATCGTCAAGAGAATAGTACACGTCCGCGATGTGCTCCAGCTTCCGGCACACGATGGAATCACGTCTTATCCCATAATACTCTATAAGGTCAGCCATGTACTGTATGGTAATGTCCTTGAACCATGTGAACGCATCATCACGTGTCTTTGCCCCGTCACAGCAGGTATTGAACGTGTACCCGAAACGCCTCATCCTTACGAAATAGCTGTTCCGCCACAACGACACCGACTTGTCCATCTCGTTCCCGGCGTTACGTATGGCGGTGACGATGCTCCCGGGAATGAGCGCGCACCGTGAAACGCGTGCTGCCGAAGGCTTCCCGTTCGCCCCGGTTCCATCCACCATATCCACATCGGGCACGAACCTTAGATCATCCACGCTCCTTCCGCCCACAACGGACGTGTCATGCCGCATAAGATAGTCGGCATCCACGATATGCCCGTACTGCCTTACCTGGTCCTCGCACCACGAAGCGAATCTCCTTAACGACCGTTTCCACTCGGAAGGAAGCACATACCCGTACCTTGCACATATATCGGCTATACGCTTCCTCTCCTTCTCCCATTTTCCCTTCATCTTCCTCTCGTACTCCAGCACTTCACCCTCCACGCTGACACCAGCTACCTGTGCAGCCATAGACCTTGCAGTTAAAGGTACGGGCACGCGCCTGATAAATGACGCTTCCGACACAAGAACCGTCCTAGTACCGTCCTTCAACGGCTCGTCAAGTTTGAGGAAACACTGTCTGTCCGCAACGTTAACGAGCGTAACCCACCCGAACAGCCACGTCTGAACCCTCATGCCCTTGTACCAACGCTCCCTGTCGGGCATTGCATCGGACAGGCATATGACACGCCTTGATTCGGGCAACCTAAGTTTAATCTCTATTTCTTCTTCCATATTTTACACACACATTAAGATATTCACCTGCAAATATAGTGCAAAAAACAACACGAAAACACATAGTTAAATTAATTAACTGCAAATGTTTACGTGGTTAACAATCGTATGTTTAGAAAGATAGTTTATCTTTCTTTACACAATATTTTTTACTTTCACGTCCACAGTATGCTTTGAATAGGAAAAGTAAAAAATATTGATTGTTGTTATTTTTTACTTTTGTAATAATTTTTCTCATTTTAGTTAAAATGATTTAACTATAATTTTTTATCTACTTATTATTTTCTACGTTAAGAAATGTAAAATTGACTTAATTTAACATAAAATAAAAAATCTCAACACCGATAGTTGCATATGCAACTAATTGATTTTGAAAAACTCGTAAAAAACCTACGAAATTCGTTGATTTTTCGTAGACTTCGTAAACTCTTCGTTTTTCAACACTTGTCAATAAATTAGCACAAATTAGTGATTAAATGGTTGAAAATAAGCTATTTAGTCTTGTCAAAAAAAATTGAATCGTAACCCTATACGAAAAAATCCCCTATTAATTTACGTATTAAATGTTAAAGGTAATATATTTACACAATATATACATACACGTACACCTTACATACTCTATTACAATACATATACATACACAACACATACACATACACATACACATACACATACACATACAGACACCAAAACTGCATACGTAATTTAGTATAGATACATATAAAAACGACGAAATCAACGAAGAATACTGTAAACCAATAACTTATACTGCAAAAAAAGACATAAAAAATGCAGCCATACCTACGAAACACACCGAAAAACCTACGATTTTCGTAACTTTTTATGTAAAGATTTATCCGATTTTGTTGAAAACTACCGAAAATACACCTCCAAAACGCAAAATCAGCCATCCGAGCAAAATTTGGGGGAAAAAAATTTTCAGAAAAAAATTTATCGGGAGCGACACACCCACCGCGAAACCTCCACAAAAGGGGGTATGGCACTGATTTACAGGTAATTACACACGTTTATCTACCACGTTTCTCAACGTTTGTAAATAAAAATAAATTCTTTTCTACGACAATCGAATTTCGAAATCTTTACAAGTAAAATATCTTTACAAATGACTTCTACGAAGATTTCGTAATTCCCTCACGTTCAGACACTTACAAACAAATTTAACACAAATTAACATTGAAAAATCTTGAAATTAAACATAATATTAAACTAATATTAGTCTTGCACGGTCTGACCTATTAATATTATGCAATATTAATTTAAAATATATATATAAACAGTATTGATTTGAAAAAAAACGGGCTTAATTTATAATGAATGTTAATGAAATATACAACCTAATCAAAAACGCTGTATGTTTGCGTTGTCGGAAGGACAAAGCGATATATGACATATTGAAACAGCTTGCCACGGTGAGAGCGTGGTACAGATCCGCAAACAGGAAATAAGCGGGATATCAAATAGCGGTGCAGCTAGCCACGATACAGAAGTACGGGTATCCTTGATAATGGAGATAGGGACTTAGTGCAATATGCGAATAGCTTTCCTAATACAATATAATGTACGTGCGTGTGTATCCTTACGTAAGTCTTAATACTGGTCGGTATATATAAGCCGTAAAAACATACATACGCGCATACTGTAATGTAGCTACCACCCTGTTTTTATGTGGTTGGTAACGGTTACAAGCCCGTATAGATACAGAGTACAATAAAACCAATATAAAGAAAATAGAGTATATAATTAACGATTAAATATTACAATTATGGAAAGATACGATTATTTTGCAGCGGTTAAAGAGGACGTATTAAATTATATCAATGACAACGGAATGGTAGTAACCACGAAAAACCGGGACGAAGTGGAGCAGGAGCTCAATGATACATTGTTTACATGTGATAGCGTAACGGGGAACGCTTCAGGGTCTTATACATTTAACGCGTGGGAGGCTGAAGAATACTTGTGTCACAATTGGGATCTGCTAGGAGAAGCGTTAACGGAATTCGGGTGTGATATGAGTTATTTGGGACGCGGTGCAGAAGCGTGCGACGTTACAATACGTTGTTACCTGTTAGGTCAAGCAATTTCAGAAGTGTTGGACGAAATAGAAACAGAAGAAGAAGAATAAAACGAATAACGAACAATTTAAATATTTATAGAATTATGAAAACAACAAGAAAAGAAATATACCGTATTTATGGCAAAGAAAATGTAATATTACTAGGATATTGCGAAATACAGTGCATACAGGATTGTCTTACAAAAGTTGGACATACGGAATGTATAGAAGGTTGGGCCGCTGATATCTTAGAATTACCGGCACCGTATAATAATATAGCTATTTGTACAGGATATGCACCATTTGGAACGAAAAACAAAAATGCGCGCAAAGTGTGCGAACGGTGGGAAAAATTGTATTATAATTACGATTTTAGTCAACGCAAAAGAATGATTAAGCGTTTTGCACGTGAATTAAGTAAAACAATAAACAATTAAATTAAAATAACAATGAGAACGTTTTTTGCACAAGTTAGCACAAGGTATCGGGCAATTAAAGTTTGCCCGTTTGCCCCGGCAAGAATAGCCAAGGTTTTTGGCGGTTATATGTGTTTTGAGAGTGATAACGATTATAGAGTTTGGAAAAATCAAAAGTAATAATTTAAAATAATTAAAGATATGAGAACGAACAATAACAACCTAGTGGATTTTTCAAGAAAATATACATACATAGCTTCCGAAAGTTTAGTACAAGTAGCAAAAAACAAACATAGCGATATATACCTTAATTTTGCGTACACCGATTACGGCGGATCATTTTTAGACAAGGTTATAATATCTTACTTTAAAGAATATTACCCCGAAAATATAGTGTATGAAATCACTTCTTGGAATGGTGAAAACGCGCTTTTGTTTGGAGAACCAGCAAAAGGCCTGTACTACTTTATGGAGAATGGAGATTTATTTGGCTTTGACAATTTAGGACAATATTATACTGAAATGGAGTATAATATGATAACAGAAGCCACACAGGAATATATTGACGAAAACGGATTAAGCAATGATCTGTATGATACTGTAATGGAGTGGTTTTTTGAAAACGGACACACGGAACCTAATTACATGGACTACTCAGAACACGATTTAAACGAATATATATTAAACATCATACACCATGATTGAGATATTAATACTATTAGGTTGCCTGTATCTATCCATACGGGTAACAGACTATGTAGAAAAACAGAAACAAGGGAAGTAATAATAACAATTTAAAAATGTAACATTATGGAAAGAAGAAACGATGTACCCAATTTACTTGCAATGTATATACGCAATACGCGGGAAATATACAATATAACATCATGGCTGCAAAATTGTATAATCAAAAAAGCAAACAAGGGTGTACAACCACAATTAGAATACCTTGCAAATTGCAGCACGATGAAAGGAATAATCAGAGAGGCCGCCAAACTGTTATACAAGTACGACGGGATAACACCCACCAGACAGGAAAAACAGGAAGCGGTCCGGGAGTACGCCAAATATATCCTTGACAGTGTGCAATACTCCATCCAAAAACGTTAATAAAGGGCAAAATAAAGCCCTTTATTGAAAGATATCAATCAATACCGATATATTACCCATAAAAACAAAAACATTATGATACAAGTAATAGTAAAAAACAGTAAAACAGGTAGCCAATATATTTGTAAATCGGCTTCAAAAACAGTCAAGGATATAGCATATAAGTTACTATTTCATATGCATGCACAGGGATCACCCGTTTTTTAAACAATTATATCACGGTCCAAAAGGTATACCTAAAAAAATCTATCTGGAATACACCGATGCATGAACTACTGGATATAACCATCACGGAAACACCCCTAGACGGTCGTACCAGGTACGCAAAACAGTTACCCGTATATAATGTTGGTGTATTGGCGGAATTAACCTATTAATCAATCAAAAACAATTATTCAATTTATTCGGGAACAATTAAGCCTTTACAATGACCTATGGAAAAGAAATACGCTAAAGAACAATTACAGGAAGTAATTACCAGGGTAAACAATATAATGAATAATGATAAGGTAGTATGCTTTCGGAAACCGATAGTACCAAGCGATTGCCCTACGTTTGACGAAGAAACAGCAAACTATGTTAGGGAAAGACTGGGATTATACCTAAAAACGTGGGTGTTGCCAAATCTCAACGAAGTGTTAAACGAATTATCTAAATAATTAGTATTATGAAAAAACAGAATATAGAAAAAGAATTATCTCCTATCCTTGAAAACGAAAGTATTAAGATAGGAACGTTTAAAGCTAGTAGAAGTATTGATACATTGGATTTTATCAAGGAAAATATTAAGTTTTGGAAAAGCTATGACGGGCACAAGTTACCAGAAAAACAGGTTAAACGAGCGTATTATAACGGCACCAGGACGCAAAATATAATCAAACTCTTACAGAATACGCCCGAATTGATTAAGTTTGTAAGAGAGCACGCAAACGACTATAAAACGTTAAATCGAAAAGATATACCCAACTGTATAACCTTTAAAAGCGATTACTACACGGGAACACGTTATTTTTCCGTATTTATTGAAAAATTTGGGGAAATAAGTTTTGATGAAGTGTTAAGAGTTTTCCCGTTACTTCCAAAATCATATTTGAACGAATAATGAAAGTAATTAGAGTAATTAGAGTAATTAGAGTAATTAGAGTTTTAAAGAGAGTACTAACCGACTCAGATATTATAGACCTATACGGCCTGTATTGTGATTTTTATAAAAATATACAATAATTTAGATAGCATTTTACGCAATTTGTTAGTTGCTGGAACGCGGGAATAATGTGAAATATTTTCCCGGTATGGAGAACAACAAACAGAGCGACACTGTTACCGGGAACTATTAATAACTAAAAAGCAAAAACAATGATTTACGAAGTACGCGCCTATTTGGGCAAAGGCGAAAACCTATATACCTGCATTTTCGCAACGATGGAAGCAGCAAGAGAAGAGGTAGAACGACTTACTAACGGCTGCAATTTGAACGGGGTAAAAATTATCGGAATGATTTATACTTTATCTGCTGTGAATCACAAATACGAACCTATCATCGAGAAAACCGTATTTTTCGATAATAAGAAAGATTTAGCGAAATCCTATATAGCAAGGAATAAGGACGGGAAATTATTTAAATACCCTTATTGGGTTGGAATGTGTGCAACTGACATACCGCATAAGCATATTAACGCATACCCTTTTGATGGTAATTTCTACGTGCAAGGAAGGGACTACCAGCCAAAGGAAGGCAAAGAAATAGACGGTAAATTATACGGGTATGTGATTTATGAAAACTCGCCCGTACTGATAACAGAAGGTGATTAACTATTAAAACAAAACAAAAGAATATGGGAACGAACAATAAACAATACATCCTGGAAGGGCGGAAATGGGATGTGATAGAGAGTGTTGACGGATATTTTTCCGGGGAAAAGAACGGAGTTATCATACAAGGAACGACAATGAGTGATCTGTATGAAAAATGTAAATCTTTTGATATAGCTTCGGTTATGGAGAAAATTAAGACGGGTGACAATCTGAACGACTGGGAAAAACGTTTAATAAAAGTTAATAAAAAGTTGTTGGCAAACCAATAAACTATATCTTTGCCATATGAGAAATAAATATGTCACATTTTACAAGGGATGTACAATAGAAGTCACGGGAGAAAAAGACTTCATGTACCGGATAATAAAGAGAGGTTCAAAAGGCGAACGGATGGATCTCTTTGTTGATATGTTTTATAAGTCCACATCTGATGCGTTAAAGGGCGCAATGAGGTGGGTGGACAATAATATTAGGAAGGAGTGAATTTATGCTTTTTGGAATTGTTTTTGCTATGATAATGAGGGCTATATGTGGAAATATGTTGGACGATTGATGATTGTCATTGTATGGCTTATTGTGTTACAGATTTTGTCTGAATGTTAAACGTGTATATCTATGACTAAAGAAGAATTTAAATCAAAGAAAGAAATTATCAATTCAAAGATAAGAGAATTGAATAACGAAATGATAAAATTAAAGAAGGAGTACATTGAATCCAATGTGAAGTATCCTATCGGAAGCAAGGTGTGTATTACTACTAATGAATCAAAACGATATGCCTATATCAAGGATTATAGGATTGATTTTTCTGACAATATTGAACCATTGTTTAACAAGGTGAAGAAAGATGGGACCATGTCGGAAGTGGGCTTATATGTTTGGTCTTGTGAATGCCCTACGATAGAACTGGTAAAGGAGTAATTGTTATGGCAAAAATAATGAATTTAGGAGCGCATTGTAGTGAGTGTATATCTGTCCGTTTATGTATTGCATGGCTTTACAGAAGAGAATAACGGCTAGGAAAACTCCTAAGTATTGTAAGCACTATAAAAAGAATAAAATATGACTAAGAAGATTGCTATTGTAGGTTCAATGATAAATTCATCCGAATACCTTCTATTCAAAAATTTGGAAACGGGATATTCCCTTGAACGTTATGATTCTGTTGAGGAGGCTAGAAACAGTGATTGTGATGCTGTTATAGTAACCGATAAGGATAAGATTGATAATGAAGAAACGTCTATTCTATATTACAATGAGCCTGTTGTTGAAGGTTTTGATATGATTTCATTTGATTCACCTAAAACGAAATGCCGTATCAAGGACGATAGGTGTGTCAGAAAGCAGATTGCGAAACGTAGAAAAAGAAACAAGAATCCTAAAACACATAGGAAAAGATGAACACATTTTACGGAATCAGCTTTGCAATATACTTTATACTTATTACCCTTGTATTGACCACATTCATATATGGATTAAAAAGGGATAAATATAAGTTTTGGAAGTGGGTGACTATAACATTATCCTACTTTATATTTGTTATTATTTATACAATTTTTTGTTTACGGTAATGGAAAAGGTAGAAGTAGGAACTCTTGACATAGATGAACTGTTTGAATACAGGGGAGTAATATATGAGGTCTTATACAAGACGGATTATTGTGTCCGTTGCCAATATCCAAACGATAAATATCGTTACGGGGATATATGGAAATATCTCTATACCGAATTTAGTTTGTGGACAAAAGTGAATAAATTATGAAAACATTTGTTTTTGATGTGATGCTTGACGGGCGGTTTATACATACGTTCAGATACCAATATTGCCCGTTGTTCCCAATAGACGAAGAGGAACTGGAGAAGTTTGTTACCGACAGGCTTCCTACATTAAAAGGAAAGGATTTTAAAATAGTATTTTAATATGAAACAGACAGTAGAAGAAGCGGCAAGGGGATATTCCAATGATTGCAGAAACAGGCAGCGTCATTGTGAACCGTACTGCATTGTTGACTTTATTTCTGGCGCACAATGGCAATCCAAGCAATCTCCTTGGATAAGCGTAAAGGAACGGTTGCCAGAGAAGCCAAAATATGATTGGGTGCTTGTCACTATCCGTGATAAAAGAGATGGCTTTATAGGCCTTCCGCAAATTGGAGAATTAAGGAGTGACGGCTTTTGGCATACAAGAGAAAGTGATGATTTCAATACGGAACAATTCAGACGTGAATATGGAACTACGGACGCTTTAGGCGTTTTACTTCATCAGGAAGTGTTGGCATGGATGCCTATACCATCCTTTGACGATATACTCGAAGCTAACAGGGATGTACTTGAACGAATTAAACAGAAAGGAGATTAATATGGAAGTAAAGAATGGAATAATAATAGATGGTGTGTTGCATGAAATGAGCAAAACATTCAATGAAAATTTCGATTGCAGCGAATGTTCATTGTGTAAAGAATGCAAAGAGTGTAAGATGGAGCATGAATCATACCTGTGTAATGTGATGGGATGTTTCTGTTTTGTCAATCGTGGCAAAGTAACGGATATTAAGATAGATAAGGAGGAATAATTATGGGATTTACAACACCGTGTTTTATACGCAAAAATACTGCTAATATTAGAAATAGATTAAAAGAACTTGGCTATTATTGTAATCCATATTTAGGTTGGAATAATCTATATACTTCTATATTTGGACCCACTTCGATTTATTCATTGGACGATGATGATATAAATGGTCTTAAAGAAATATATGATTTTATTGATTGCGGGACGAATGAAGAACTTTTCCTGGCTATAGCTGCATTAAGGGATGATAGTAACTACATGCAGTGGTTTATAACAGATTCCATTCTTAGCGTTTCTTATGGCGATTCTATTGGTAACGATCATTATTTCACAGAACTCAAAGGCATTATGTTCTTTTGGGATGAAAATTGGGATAATGCAACCATTATTTCAGGACGTTATCACAAGGCTACCGTAAACGAACTGATTGAACATTTTAAAATAAAGGAGGAACAATGAAAGCAAAGTATTTTAAAAAGATAAGAAGCCAAGTAAAGTGGTATAAGGTATCATACAGAGATAATTTACTTTTTAGTTTTAGCGATGAGAAAGAAATATTGGCTAAATCTCCTGAAAATGCTTGTGTCAGATACCATAAACGTACTGGATGTTTTGTTAACAAATATAATCCCAATAATATTACACAATATAGTGAATCTCTTTCAAGGTTCAAGGTATGTATAGGTAAGAAAGTAATGTATTTCGATTAAATATGAAATCAACAGGAGTTTTGGTAGATGTAACTCCCCAATTAAATATCAACTCTCAACATAGCAAAGATTATTTATATGTATGTGATAACATGGTTTTCAGAGAATGCGAACTTGATTTTTCAGCTATCGACTGGGAACAGAGGCGATATGAACTAGCGAAAGATATTATTAAGGCTGTTGTAGCAGATGACTGTGGGGGTAATTCTGATGCAATCGCTAAATATGCGGTTAATTGCGCTGATGCACTAATTAAAAGATTAAAGGAGGTGAATAATGAATAGCGTACAGACGCAAACACTTTCCATTAAAGGAGATGGAGGTGGTGAAGCGTATATTGACTTTTGCGATGGACAATTGTGCGTTTCTGTTGTTATAGAAGGGAAACAGGCGGATTTTCACTTTGAGCCTGTTACTCTACGAATGTTTACCTATGCTTACAAGTTGCATTGTGAAGAATGTGAAAAGAAGAAAGTAGAATAACTATGAAAGTGTTAAGAGATAAAACTCCTGTCGCTCGTAAAGAGCACAGGTGCAATTTTTGCGGTGGAGTAATTTCCGTTGGAGAAAAATACAACAGACAGACCAATGTTTATGACGGTCGTGTTTATGACTGGGTATCCCACTGTGAATGTTCCGAGTTAGCCTATGAACTTGATATGTATGATGATTGTGACGAAGGACTTGATGGTGATGGGTTTGTTGACAACTTAAATCAGTATGTTTACGACAATCATTATGACGATAAAATAGATGATATTGCGAAGGATTGGCAATTACCACGTTATGAATTAGTAAAGAAAGTGTTGAATGAATTAAACAAGAAATAGTTATGACCGAAGAACTTGTAACATTGGAAACAGCAAAGTTGCTGAAAGAGAAAGGGATGTTTACAGATATAGAATTTCCTCCACAATCCGTTGTACAAAAGTGGCTACGTGAAATAAGAGGTGTGTATGTATATGTAGAACCTGTTATTGGAAAAAGATGGACGCTTTCTTTTTGTGATTTCAATGTTCCAACAGAAGAAAGCGACTGGATGGAGAACGAAATAAACAAAGGGAATGGCTATAAAGTATATGTCACCTACGAAGAAGCACTTGAAGCTGGTTTACAGGAAGCATTAAAACTTATATGATTATGAAAACAATTATATTTACAATCATATGTATTATCGCCCTATTATGGGTTGGAGATCTAACAATTACATTTAAGCCGTTTTCCATATCGCTGCCCGGTTGGCATAAGGCTTTAGGTATTATTCTGTTTGTATTTGCAATGGCGGTGTATAACATTGGAGAATACGCTAAGGGGTACAAGCATGGTTTTGATGATGGGATAAAGGAATGTCTTGAAATTATTAAAAAAAATGAAAAAAAATGACATTGATTTCCCGTTACTCCGTATATTTAATGGAGTAACGGGGCGATATGAACTTCTTTTTGACGATATATCCATAGACGCTTATGGACGTGTAAGAGATAGTAGTGGTTGTGTAGTAGAATGGTTTACAGGCGTGTTTGACATGAACGGAATACCCTTGTTTGAAAACGACATAATCATGCCTGTAAAGGACGGAATAAGCCAATACAGGCGTATCTGGAGAACAGTAGGTGGATTTGTACTAAGCAGAAGCAATGATGTAAAAGGACTGTCTAAATTGGATATGCTTGGTGCTGACTATCTTGTGAACGAACGTGTGCAGCAATACATATCTGATGGTTGCGTAAAGGTAGGTTCTGCAACAATTGATCTTAACCTGTTGAAAGGGAGAACGAAAGAAGAGATTATTAGAAACTTATCAAGGAGAGTGAGATGAAAGACAAAATGCTAGAGGAAAGTATTATCGATTTTTACAGGACGTTTCTTATTTGGGTGATAAGATGTTATCCTATATTGTTCTGTCTTGCTATACTTGTCCATCAGTGTGAGGTTATACACTCTGTTGGAACAGGTGATATCATTGAATATTATGATGGTGACACGTTGGAGTATGTTCAGTATGCCACTCCATTTTCGGACAAGTATCTTACTGTATTCTTTAACGCCAAACTGTTTAATGCAATATTGTTCTATGTGTTATCAAAGGTATTTTTATTTTGTATATACCATAGAGTATTTGTCATTGAGATGTTGATATACGCAATATTGGATATTGTATTTAATAATGTAGTGTTTGAGGATGCACATTTGATTAATGCGATATACTATACATCAATTGGTTTTGTTACTGTTGGATTCTTTATTGCATTATACTTGCATCAAAGATATGGAGATAGGAAAGTGCACACGCATCAAACTATTAGTGATGGGTATAGGTGTTGTAATAAGCAATCTATTTTTTACCCATAGATTGTGTTCCTCCCGTATTCTTCATGTTTATCTTGACCTTTATGGGAGATGCCTTTTTATTTGATGTTACCTTAGAGGATTTAACATTCACCCTAATCACTTTCTTTGCCATATATTACTCATTTTAATTGTTTTGCAAAAATAATGATTTTTTTTGGTAGTATGAAAACTTTATGTATCTTTGCGGTGCGATAGTTTTTGGACTTTTTTGTTTTATAATGATAGCTGCTACCTAAAATATAAGCAGAGGTTTCTTCATACATTTTTCATAAGTCTAATGTATAACTGTCGCAAGTTGAAGATATCTCTGCTTCTTTTTTTTTATTTATGCGACAGTTTAATGAAAACTATTTAAGCGTGAGCAATAGTACCGCTAAAACAGCGTTGGCACACGAAACGGGCGAAATTATGGTTTATGAACATCCTTTGTTTGGTAAAATTCGCATGTTTATTCAAAATGGTAAAAGTTGGTTTTGTGGATTAGACGCTGCAACATCTTTGCAGTATTCAAATCCGTCAAAAGCTATTTCAGATCACTGTAAACCATCCTCCATAACGATTCGGGAAGTAGGGGTACAAACTGGATTGAAAGCGGATGGAACTCCAGCTATACAAATGAAATCAATGAAGTTTATTAGTGAAGGGAATATATATCGCCTGATTGCTAAAAGCCAAATGCCTAGAGCTGATGAATTTGAAAGTTGGATATTTGATGAAATTGTTCCATCAGTTATAAATACAGGTAGTTATTCTATACAGGACGGATTACCAAACTTCAACAATCCTGCCGAAGCTGCTAGGGCTTGGGCTGATGAATACGAAAGGAATCAAGTATTAACCTTGGAAAACAAAGAGGCAAAGCTACAATTAGAATTAAAGACGGAACAATTAGATGAATCCAAGGAATGGTACAGTATTAAAAGATGGTCAAAGGAAAACGGTGTAAACTGGAGAAAGGTTAGCTGGAGAAAGATGAAAGTAATATCTTACGAGCTAGGTTACGAAGTGAAAAAGATTTTTGATGCTAACTATGGACAGGTTAATATATACAATGTAAACGTATTTAAGGCATACTTTAACAAATGTGAATAAATAATATGTATTTTAAAATGTTTGATAGTATGTCATTTTATTGACTATATTTGCATCATGTTTGAGTGTAGAAGCAAGCATATCTATAATGAAAGTTTAGGGGGAAAGCGTTCCCCCGATTTTATTAACCATAAAAGTGAAAAACAATGAAAAAGTTTTTAGAAATAATGATGATTGTATTCTGTCCTTACATTGTTATATATAGACAGAAACGACAAATCAGATTATTAAAAAGCGATATGAATTACGCTAGCAAACTTTGGAGTATTGAAAGAGATCCGAGAAGCGTAGATTACGACTGGATTGTAAGAAACGCATTTCATGTCAAACCTATTTTTTCTTTATGCGCTAAAAACAAAAGACCATTCAACTACCCGTAGGCTAAAAGCCCAGGTTGATTAGACTAGCGTTAGGAGAGAATATATAGTTACCAAGGGGTATTTGCTCAAACCCCTTGCTCTAAGGTCAAAACCTCTCCATAACATTGTCGATGAGCATTTAACGGAGAAATCCGACTTATAGTAAATTAAAAACGAATGGTTTACGTAATTAACAAACAAGGACAAGCACTTATGCCAACCGAAAGGTTTGGTAAGGTTAGAAGGCTGTTAAAAAACAGTCTAGCCCATGTTGTGTGCCGTATTCCGTTCACAATTCAATTGGATTATGACACAACAGATTATACACAGCCCGTAAGTTTGGGTGTAGATGCTGGTAGCAAGCATATCGGCATATCGGCAACAACAAGTGAGAAGGAATTGTATGCAGCAGATGTGGAATTGAGAAACGATATTGTGGATAAACTATCTACTCGTAGGGAATTAAGAAGAACCCGTAGGAGTAGGCTTCGTTATCGCAAGGCTCGTTTCAATAATAGGGTATCTTCCAAGCGTAAAGGTTGGCTAGCACCATCTGTTGAAAACAAAATCCAAACTCACTTAACTGTTGTTGAGAAAATACATAAGTTCCTACCGATAACTAATATCGTAGTTGAAACTGCTGCTTTTGATATACAGAAGATTAATAATCCAAGTATATCCGGCAGTGGATACCAACAAGGAGAACAACTTGATTTCTTCAATGTGCGTGAATACGTATTGTTTAGAGATAATCATACTTGCCAACATTGTAAGGGTAAGAGTAAAGATAAAGTCTTGAATGTGCATCACATAGAGAGCAGAAAGACTGGAGGGGATAGCCCGAAAAACTTGATTACTCTTTGCGAAACTTGCCATAAGGCATATCATAGAGGTGATTTTGAATTAAATGTAAAGCGTGGAAAGTCATTTAGAGATTCTGCCTTTATGGGGATTATGCGATGGAGTTTCTATGATAGACTAAAGAATATATATCCTAGTGTAAGTATGACTTTTGGTTATATCACGAAAAATGCCCGTATCACTAACAATCTTCCTAAAGATCATTATGTTGATGCAAGGTGTATCAGTGGTAATCCTGTGGCTAAACCTCTTGGATATTATTTCTATCAGAAGAAGGTGCGTTGTCAAAACAGACAAATACACAAATCTAATTTCTTGAAAGGTGGCAGAAAGAAACTCAATCAAGCACCATTCTTAGTTAAAGGCTTTAGGTTGTTTGACTTGGTTGAATACAAAAATGATTTGTATTACATATTTGGAAGAAGAAGTAGTGGTTCCTTTGATATTAGGAAATTGGACGGTACAAAAGTGAATAAAGGATCTATCAATTGCAAGTATTTGCGGTTGATAGATAAAAGAAGAAGTATATTAACTGAAAAACGAATGCAAGTAAATTTATGAAATGTAATTTTACCCCTATGGACAAATTCTACCAGATACTGGATTACTACGGTTTGTCTTACACGGAGATTAAGAAAAATCATATCCGTGTGTTTTATGGAAACAATAAAATGTTTGATTATTATCCGCTTCGTATGAAGCTGTTTGATTACCATGAATGGCATCAGCTTACTTATCCGTTCGTGAAGGGCAAGGAAGATGAATGGGAAGTAGAACTTACCATGTTCATTAGCGGAGTGTTGGGAGATGAGATGTTTAAAAAGTTTAAAAACGATTAATAAACTATACAATTTCGGATTGCTATGATGATAAAAGTAGACATACCAGAACCGTTCATAGACGGTGACAATACGATGGTAAACATCACGTCTGATTCATTCTGCTATTCCAGCATTGATTCACGTTATGAAGGATTTCAGAGTTCCTACAAGGACGGGAATATGAATCAGAAGATACAGGGAAAACTAGAGATAATTGCGGACCAGTTTAAAGAACTTATAAAAATAATAGAAGATGGAAAGACATTTGTTAATACAGGAGTGTGAGAGAGAGGAAAAAATGAAGGAGTTACGCAAGCAGCAGAACGATCTTATCAAGAAAGGCCGTATGGTTGAATGCTCTCGTGTAACAGCTAAGATAAAGGAGTTTCAGGAAGCATATATCAAGGCTTATCCTGACGGTAAATATGTAAGGGGCATGGATATTATCAAGAAGATGTCTGATGATGAGAAAATGGATTGGATGATGTATGTCAACGCCATTGCTTTTTGTGCTGATATTATCCACTCATCTTCCATTGAGTTGAATGAAATGCTAAAGAAAACACTCCCCGGATCTAGCCTTCAAATGTTTGAAACGCTTGAAAAGGTAGGTACTATGGCAAAGAATCAAATCCTATGGATGGATAACAATGTTGACGAGAAATACCAGGATGATTTTGCAAGATATGCCGATGAAATATCCGTGATGCTTTTATCATTTGTTAAAAATAAATTTTTATCGAGAAAATGACACGAGAAGAGATACACAAGAACGTACTGACAATAAGAAATTATTATTCCAGTATTCAGAACAAGATTGATAATGGATACAATGTTTCAGAATTGGACATAGATTCTAAAACGCACAACAAGATGATTGACGATACAATAAAATCAGCCCTTGAAGATCATAAAATGATTCTTGCTTTAGAAAAGTATAAGCTATGAAAAAGAAAGATATAGACGAAGGATATATTGTAGGTGACTTTTATATAGTTAAAAGCCCTATCAAAGAGGGATGGCTTCACATAGTGAATATAAAAACATCTTGGCAGATAAAGGTGATGATGGGAGCGAATACGGCAAAGTTTCTAAGCCTTCCCCAACAGGAGATATTTGACAGGATTAACGGAATATACATTCAATCCATGATGTCTTTATACGATTCAGATTATGCCTTGAAAATAGCTAAAGATGCTGTGTCTTATATGTCTGAAAAGGCAGAAAATATGGAAAAGTTGGAAAAGTTGGAAAAGTTGGGGAATACTGAAAATGAAGATATTGAAAAGGTGAAGAAAGATGAGTTCATGATGAAGATAGCCACATCTTCCGATGAAGAAATTATGGACATGATCGTAAATGGAGAGATAAATTACAAATATTTTAAGCAGGAACAGGAGGATTAAATCATGCAAGACTATATTTCAGATTGGTTCATTCCGATGGATTTCGGTAATGATATGCCAGACGAAGAACCAAGTGGCGAGGATAATTTCAATTTTGATTAAGATAATTATTAATAACAATAAACATGAAAACATTTTTTGAGTGTAAAATTCGCTACGAAAAAGTAGCAGAAAATGGGATGAATAAGAAAGTAAGTGAGCAATACCTGGTTGATGCGCTTAGCTTCACTGAGGCGGAAGCACGTATTATATCTGAAATGACACCGTTTATCAGTGGCGAGTTCACTGTTTCGGACATTAAACGCTCCAATTACAGCGAACTGTTCCCCTCTGAGGAAGATGCAGCCGATCTATGGTTTAAATGCAAGCTGTATTACATCACGCTGGACGAAAAGAGCGGATCGGAGAAAAAGACATCATGCTATATGCTTGTTCAGGCAGCCGATTTGAGAGATGCTGTAAAGAAACTTGACGAAGTAATGAAAGGCACAATGGCAGACTATGTGATTTCATCCGTAGCCGAAACCGCCATCATGGATGTATATCCGTATAAAGCGGAAAATGATTCCTGTTTATCGGAATACCCAAGTGGTCACAAGACGGAAGCTGTCATAGGCGGAAAGGGCGTCATTGTAGACAAAACGGGAAATTCAACTGTAGTTTTACCTATTTAAATTTAAGAAAGTATGTCAAACGAACAACAAAACCAGGTTCTCCATCATTGGAGAACTGGAAGTCAATCTGATTATGTGGGAGTAGAAATACTCCCTAACGGTCAGTCTATCATTGCTACAATATCCCATATTGTATGGGATGAGAATGCAAAGGTGCAAGGTAGTAAGAAGCCATCATGGATTGCTTACTTTAAAGAAACAAATCTTGTTCCTAAACCTATGCTGTTGAACAGTACGAACCGTAAACGCCTTACCAAGCTGGCTCAAACTGATTATCCTGAAACCATCCGTGATTTCCGTGTCATATTATGTAAGGAACTGACACGTGACCCAAGCGATGGAGGAAAGGTCTACGGATTGCGTATAGGGCGTGATGTTCCGCCACCACCACAGAAAGAGAAAATGACAGTGAACTCTGATAAATTCAATGCTGCATTGGAAGCATTGAAAAGTGGGAAATGCGACATTGGATACATCACGGCAAGCTATGATGTGGACGCGGAAGCTATGAAATTGTTTAACGAAGCAGTTAAAAAATAATGGAAGCAGAAGAAAAAGAAAAATTATGGCTTATGAAGAGGTGTGGTAAAATCACCTCTTCCGCCATTGGAAAACTTATGGTTTCCGGGAGAAGGGAAATGACACCTTCCGAACTAGAGGTTGCAAAAAAACAGGGTGTAAAGAGAAAGACAGTTGATGTTCCTTTCGGAGATACAGCTATCTCTTATCTTTATCAGGTTGCAAGGGAGAGAAGGTTAAACAAACCATGCCGACATATATCCACCTCTGACATGGAGTGGGGAAAGGATCATGAAAAAGACGCTATCGAGTGTTTTAACCATAACACGTTCTCTAGACTAATGTCCTGTGCGGATGATTTTGACGAAATTGTTTTTGTCGATAATATCTATGATGGATATGGTGATTCTCCCGATGGATATGGATTTGATGTCAATGGTAAATTGTCTTATATAGCAGAAGTGAAATGCTTTACTTCTGAAAGTAAGATTGAATATTTGAGAGAAGCCACAAAGGAACAGGCGATAGAGGAATACTATTGGCAGCTAATGTCGCATTTTCTTTCCCATCCCGATGTGGATAAAATGTATTATATCGTATATGACGGTAAATCTGATGATGATCCGTTTGATTTACGCCCGGTTAATGATCCGTCAAGGCTTTTGTATTGGGAACTTGACAGAAGCGATTATAAAGATGATATAGACAGGATGGAGGATAAGTTACAAATGGCTCTATCTTATCTTTCATTCAACGAACGGGATACGAAAAAATACCCAATAAGCAAAATAAATGACTTTGTTGGTGTTTCAAATATGTAACGGGTAATTGCGGAGTTACCACAAAAAGTTAATAATATGTCAACAAATATAACATTATCTAAAGAAAGTAGTGAAAGCGAAATTAAGGCGTATTTCAATGAAATATTAAAGCTATCACAATCAGATAACGAATTCCCAGTAAATTTTGATGATGTATGGATGCTTGTTTATCAAGACAAGCATAAAGCAGTAAACGAACTTAAGGAAAAGTTTATTGAAAGTGTTGATTATCAGGCAATCACCCAAAAAGTAAAATGCCAAAATGGAATCGGTTATTCAAGAAGAATTGATTATCATATTACTGTGCCTTGTCTTGAATTTTTTATTGCAAGAAAAGTAAGATCAGTATTTGATGTTTACCGACAAGTATTTCATCATACCGTTAATAAGATTATAGAGAATAAGTCAATTGATAGTCAACCAACCATATCGGATAAAATGAATGCAGCTACATGGGCGGCAAAGTTTTTGAACTTAAATGATAATTCAAAGTTGATTATCGCAAAACAAATACTTGGCCCATTAAATATATCTCTTCCAGGTTATACATCATCGAAAGGGATACTAAAGTCTGTCTCTGAATTGTTATCTGAAAAAGGAATTAAAATTTCCGCACAGGCATTTAACAAGGCTGCTGTCGAAAAAGGATACCTATGCGAATTGAGCCGAAATTCTTCACACGGTAAGAAAAAACGATTCAAATCAATCACGGAAAAAGGTCTTTCTTATGGGGAAAACCAAGTAAGCCCGAATAATCCTAAAGAAACACAACCTTTGTGGTATGAGGATAAGTTTGAAGATTTATTGTCTAAATTGTTATGACTACATTAATCAAGCACAACAAACCTAATCGTGGGGATGAAATAATCATCCCCTATCTTGCCATAGAAAACAATATCAACTTTATCATGCTCAATGGGGGTGTAGGTGACGTTGAACTTATGGACGGAACGAAATGTAAGTCAACAAGCTGCACTCCTATCAAATTTGATGATGCAGGAGATGATATATATCGTATATATGGTATAGGAAAAGAAGCATGGAAAATGGCATGGCTGAAAAGAGTACATGCCATGAGTGATGAAATTGTAAAACTAAAGTTAGATTTCAATGCCAGCAATTAGCGAATTATGGATAGATTATCCAATATCTTACCGTGACGAAAAAGGAAGGTTCGTAAAAGGCCATAATTATGGATTCAAGAAAGGAAGGAAAGTATCGGATGAGGAACGTGAAAAGAAAAGAGTTATTATGAAGGAACTCATAAATAAACGAAAGGAAAACGGTTCTTATCTCGGCCATAGAAACAATACAAGGGCTGTCATTGCGATAGAGGATGGCACGAACAGATTCCTATGCTTTGAAGCCTGTTGTGACTGTGAGAGGAAATTAGGTATGCCACAACGCTCATGCAGTTCTTTCTGTAAGGGGAAAAACGGGCATAGATGGAGAAACTTTAAATTGTTTTACGAAGATGAATACGGATTACGTTGACGAATTTGAAAACTATGACAGGAAGCTGATCAAACTAAATAGCGACACTGCCATTTTGCTGCATATATTTAAGAAAAAACCAAACCACCACTTCGAGGATTGGATGGTTCTTCAAGACAATGAGGAATACTTTAAAAAGGAATGTATTCCTGATTACGAAGATGCCGCCAGGCAGTTTGTCGAACAGTTTGAAGGAGAAGAGTGCATGGCTTTTGTGATTGCATTGAAAAACGAACTTGAAAGAATGATACAAGAAGATGAGTACAAACGAAATAAGGCTAAGGGATTACCAGGAGGTGGGGATAACCCGTCTGAGAAATGCCCTGGCTAATCATAAGCACGTCATATTCTCTGCCTGTGTAAGTTACGGCAAAACGGTCATAATGAGTTTTATGGCTAAAGGTGCTGTCGAGAAGGGGAATAAAGTGCTTATCGTATCCCACAGATCTGAACTTATGACACAGACAGGGGGAACGTTGGAAAGAGTTGGCATACAGGCTGAATATATCTCTCCTAAGCACAGGAACATACCTAAAGGTCTAGTAGTGTCCGCAATGGCTCAAACTCTCCGTAGAAGGCTTGAAAAGCCCGAATGGGTTGAATGGGTTAAGAGTGTATCTCTCTGTCTGATAGACGAAGCGCACTCGTCTGACGCGGATTATCTCTTTGAATCAGGTTTGCTTGATGACAAGTATGTAGTAGGTCTTACAGGAACCCCGATGAGAAGTGGGAACCAAAGGCAGCTTGGTATGAACTATGAAGAGATTGTAGAAACTGCTCAGATACAGGATATGATGGAGCGGGGAAACATAACCAAGTTGAGGACGTTTACGGTTGATGCACCTGACTTGTCTAAGGTTAATACCGATTATCGTACAGGTGACTTCGATAGCAGGCAGATGGGGGCAGTGTTCAATAAGTCTGTACAGTACAAGGGGGTGATTGAAAACTATATGCGTATCTGCCCGATGAGAAAGGCAATCTGTTTTGATGCCACACAGGCAAATGCGATAAGGATGTGCGCTGAATTTAATGAAGCTGGTATTCCTGCAAAATTTCTCATATCAGGCATAGACAAGAACAAACCTGATGAGTTGGCATTATATGAAAAATACAAGCATCTTACAGGAAACAGGGAACAGCTTATCAAGGATTTCCATGACGATAAATTCACCGTTATATGCAACAGTGGCATATTGTCTACGGGATACGATGAAACAAGTATAGAGGTTTGCATATTAAACCGTGCTACACAATCCGTTCAGTTCTATATCCAGGCAACTGGCAGGGCTATACGACTTCACCCAAACAAGACGGAAGCATTTCTCCTGGACTTCGGTGGTAACATATCACGGCTAGGCAAGTTTGAGAAAGAACGTCAATGGGCTTTATGGCACAACAAGGGAAAATGTGAAGGGATACAGGGAGTGAAGGAATGTAAACAGTGTGGTAAATATATTGCCATAACCACTTCGGAATGTCCTTTCTGCGGATATGTATATCCAACCGAAAAGGAAATAAGGATGGCGGAACTGCAAGAACTGGTAGGAGATTTAAAGTTCGAGCAAATGACACCTACTCAATTTTTCCAGTATGCGGAACTTAAAGGATACAATACTTATTGGGCAATACGGCAGTTGTATATCAGAAATACGGAAACTGATTTTCGTAAAGCCATGAAAGAATGCGGATATTCAGGCAAGTTTATATGGGGTTATATCCAAAGAAACAAAGGGAACTGACATACAAGCGTACATTATAACAAACTTTAACCTTTTATTTTTCTCATATATACCATTTCGTGATACCTTTGCCAAATACAATTTTTTTTATCATGGCTGAGGAAAAACGGTCTGCGGAAGAAAAGAAAATGCAGAAAGATATAGTAGTTAGTTATAGGAACGAGAAGGAAGGTAAAGGATGCAGGGGATTGCTTGTAGCGTTCTTTTCCGAACTTCTCCATCCTGCTGTAAGTGGTAACAAGTCGGCTGAGTTCCGTGCTCTAGGGGCAAAGAAAAGTATGCCGGACCTTGCTTATATACATGACGGTAAGATATATGGCATAGAACTTAAAATGCCTGACAGTAACCATGACCGTAATCATATAATAGAACAGGCTGATGTGATGGCTACATATTTCTTTAGAGGATATTTTGTATGGTCTAAGGAAATGTTGTGGAATATACTTGACGCTATTGAGCGTGGTCAGCCTATAATGTCGAATACATTGCAGGTTAAAGATTACTGTTTACGTAACAGCACTACAAAAGTAAGTTTTGAAAAAATAATTAGAGAACTGTTTTAATGAAAGTTATATATAACAAAATAATACCATTCAAGGGTACAAGCGTATAAATTTGTTTGGGGTTCTTTTCGTAAGAAAAGGATGTACGATGCGTGAAAGAGATTACAATCACGAAGCGATTCATACAAAACAAATGAAAGAGCTTTTGTATGTTCCATTTTACATTTTGTATATTTTGGAATGGCTGTACAGGCTTACACAAAAAGGTAATGCGTATAAGAATGTATCGTTCGAGAAGGAAGCCTATGATAACGAGAACGACATGGATTACCTTAATAAAAGAGAATATTTTTCTTGGATTAAATACATTTAAATTGAGTAATTATGAATAAGATAATTTTTGATAGAAAGGTTTTATTTTCAACGTTAAACTCAGCCAAAGCCTGTCTTTCCGATACAGGCTTGACGATATTGAAATGTTTCCGTTTTAAATATGTAGCATCAGAAAATTCAATAGAGGTTACTTCATACAATAACCTTAATGAGATGCGTTTGATCATTCCAGTTGTTGATTCAGACTGTAATGACGGACAGGAGTTTGCAGTAGACGGAATAAGGCTTGTAAAGTTGCTAAAGACAGTAAAGGATTCCATTGTTACGGTAAAGATATATGATAAGGATATAATATTCTCTTACAATGGCAGTGAAGCGTCTTTCTTTGCGGAAGATGTAGAATCTTATCCTGATATAAAGATAGGGAAGCGTGGAACTGGAATAAGGGTTAATGTGAACAGGAATGATCTGTATAGAGCATTAAAAAGGAATATAGGATTTAATGATATCAGTGACGTTGTGACCAGCCTTAGTGGAGTGGGGATAAATTTTATTTGTTCCAATAATTGCATTGATATATGTTCGTCCGATAAGATTGTATTTGTAAGAGATGTTATAGAATGTCAGCCGGATATATCAAAGGACTTGTGCATAAATGTAATGCCTACTTCGGTAAAGGAAGCGTTATCCTTTCTTGAAATGTTGTCAGAAGAAAATGTAACTGTTTCTGTATCTGATGATGAAAGGGTGATGTCCATATCTTATGGGGATTTCGGTTCTGTCTTTAATTGTACGCTGATGGAGGTTAAGTTTGTAAACTACACACCATTGGTAAACAATATAAAATCAAACTTTAATTACTTTATTAAAGCAAGAACTAGCGACTTGATAGATTCCCTTTCAAGAATAAAGGTAATGTCAGATGTGTATAATATATCACATTTTGTTTGCAGGGAGGAAGATAATAAAATGGATATAACATACACAAATGATGCAGGGTATAAAATATCGGAAAATGTCGGAATTGAAGGATCTTGTCAAGGGCGTTTTGATTGCAATCTGAACATTGAAAAGATGATTAACGCATTGAAGGTATTTCCTGGGGATTATGTCACATTGGCATACACTAATCCTAAGAATAATGCTCCTATATGTATCATTAATGAAGAGGGAGATTATAAATTAATGGGCGTAGTAAACATTTTTAAGATTTGATAACTATCGTTTAACCTATCGAATATACAGTTTTATTATTTTTGCAACAAAAATATATAAGACATGGAAGATAAAGAAAGAACAATTCAGATTCTCGCTGAAACAATAGATAGGTTAAACAAGACGATAGAATCACAGAACAGGTTGATTGAGGATTTAAAAAACAGGCTTGAAACAATTCAGAACGAATATAGTCCTTCAATTATGACTGTAGGCGTATTGATAGAAAAGTTGAATAATACAAAGACAAGAAGCGGAAAGGTAAGATTTGAAGCATTATCAAAACATATAATGCCATATCTTACCAATCAGCTTTATGACGAGTTTGATTTTAATGATACCATCCCTACCTTCAAGGAAGTTCCATCTATTGAAAAGCCTGTAAATCGTGATATGATAGATGATATGATCAATGTTATAAAGTCAAAGAGAAAGATAAGTGAATCATCTCAAAAGGCATATCTTTTAATGCTTAAAAGAATATTGTCCGAATCAAAAGAGATGAGTAAATATATCAATGATTATATTATCTCTTTGGACGTAAAATCTCCTTCAAATATATCTCTTACGGATGAAGAAATAGAATTATTCTGGAATGTCGAGCCGTTTAACGTTACAGAAAAAATTGTAAAGAAATTGTTTCTGATTCAATGCTATACTGCCATGAGATATTCCGATATTTTCAGATTGAAAGATTCTATGATGGAAGGAAATGTTATTTCGTATATATCAAAAAAGACAGGTAAGAACGTTGAGGTTCCCGTACCTTCCAAGATTATAGAAATGATAAAAGAGGTTAGATCGTTCGATAAATACAACATAGAATCTTCCTTAAAGACTACTATGAATGAAGTTCTACCAACCCTTGGATGTAGAGCAGGTATAAACAAGCAGGTATTTGTAAGACGGGCAAATGTACTCATGAAAGGGCCGAAGTACCAGTTCATCAAAACACATACAGGACGTAGAACAGCTATTACCAGATGGGCTAATATGGGAATACCAGAAGGAGAACTGAAATCTATGGCTGGTCATTCTGATATAAGAACCACGAACAGATATATTACTGCAAGCGTATCAAATAAAACCAAAAATATTTTAACTTATGGAAATATTGGAGAATGTGCTGTCGATTGATAAAATGAAACACCTACAAGAACTTGGGGTAAATACAGGTAACGCATCAATGACTTGGATGTTATATCCTTATGAGGAAGGCAAACAACCACAATTATCTTTACGAGAGTGGAGAACTTTCAAGTAACCGTTCAGAAAAGAACATTGTATTCCTGCATTTACTTTGCTTGACATTTTGGAACTGTTACCAAAAGAGATAAAAACAGGAACGGATACTTATTGGATTACAATGTATTTTAGTGACAATTGTTGGCATATATGTTATTCCATGTCGGATGAATTTGATTATTATCAAGAATTTTTATCTTACTCATTAATTGATGCATCTTATGAAATGCTATGTTGGTGCGTTGAGGAAAGATTGATACCATGAAGATAAAACGGAATTAATTCAAAACGACTTGGGTTTGGGCCTTATGTGAGCGTGAATCGTAATACAGGTGCTCTTATAAAAAAGGAGGATATGAATTTACTCGAAGAATGCGTGAGGCGTAGAATTATTGAAATATCAAAATAACGAAAAATAAACAATATCATGGAACAGAAAATAAAGGCTT
>ERZ773190.270-NODE-270-length-64986-cov-4.330335_pt1 | contig 64986 bp, 83 predicted proteins | sample MGYA00511111_ERZ773190 | MGnify/ENA primary metagenome ERZ773190 (study PRJEB29015, sample SAMEA2737777) | human gut metagenome | biome: human gut; feature: human-associated habitat; material: faeces | place: China | collected 2012 ... | reverse complement strand
GAGTCTCATCTACATTGCCTCAAATGAATTGGAATCCGACAGCATATCCGGGTGGAACCTCACTCAAGCCTATAATAATCGACTTGATTTGGGCGCTTACAGGACATACTATAAAGGATTTACTTGCTTTTTTAACAATACTGTATTGCGTGGGGCGGGACTTAATGGCTGCGCCATTTTCGTCCGCAAATATTGGGATCGGACTGTTTGAAGATGATGTATTTTCTACTTCCTGGGATTAGGCTGTTTTGAGATGATGCATTTTCTACTTTCTGGGAGCTCCACACTTCCACTTAAACAACAACTGGCTGGAGCAACCGGTTTTTTCCGCACATCATCAGACTGGGGCGTCCCGTCTGTATGTTTTCTGTCTTCCAGGAAGAGGGTGGGGAGTTTTGGAGGAAGGGAGCGGGGCGACCAGGCAGAAAAGAAGGGATTCCAATTCATTTGAGGCAATGTAGATGAGACTCAAATCATTGTGGAAGCCATTGCTGACACAATGATTGTTTTCGGAGGCTCATCGGAATGGTTTGCCGATTGAATCGGAATCCCTTCTTTTCTGCCTGAACCGCCTGTTCCCTTCCTCCCAAACTCCCCACCCGACCGTCAAACCAAAAAATACACACCTCAGCCTCCCGGTCTGATGGTGTGCATTTCTTCTATTATATATAGTACATATCCTGACTGTATTCACTGTATTCCTGATATTTTTGTTCGAGGTCAGAGAGAAACAGATTCTCAAGGATATCCTGTAGTCCTCTGTTCAGACGTTCGATAACTTCACTCTGTACAGCCTGAGCCGCAGCTCTTCCGTTCTCGGCGCCTTCTACATCCTCTTCTTCGATGAGATAATCACCTTCCAGCGCACGTAATATTTCCGCAACCGAAATCTTTGTGGCAGGCTTCGCCAACAGGTATCCCCCCTGCGGTCCTTTCACGCTTTTAATGATTCCGGCTTTTCTGAGTGCCGCAAATACCTGTTCCAGATACTGCGGTGAAATACTGTTACGCTCTGCAATTGCTGCAAGTGCAACATGGGATTCTTTCGAGTATACGGACAGGTCGATCAGTGCCCGAAGTCCGTATCTGCTTTTCTTTGAAAAATTCATATTCTACTCCGTGAAGAGCGGTGTGGAGTAATATCTGTCTCCGGTATCCGGAAGCAGTGCCACAATCGTCTTTCCTTTGTTTTCCGGACGTTTTGCAAGTTCGATCGCTCCATAAAGTGCGGCTCCCGAAGAAATTCCTACCAGGATTCCTTCTTTCTTTGCAAGCAGCTTTCCTGTTGCAAAAGCGTCATCATTTTCTACAGTAAATATTTCATCATATACAGTTGTGTTGAGTACGTCCGGTACAAATCCTGCTCCGATTCCCTGAATCTTGTGAGGACCACCTTTTCCTGTAGAAAGTACCGGTGAGCTTGCAGGCTCCAATGCAACGATCTTCACATCCGGATTCTGGGATTTCAGATATTCGCCGACACCGGTCAGTGTTCCACCTGTACCAACACCTGCGATAAACAGATCTACTTCTCCGTCTGTATCCTTCCAGATCTCTGGTCCGGTTGTCTTTCTGTGTACTTCCGGATTAGCCGGATTAACAAACTGTCCAGGAATATAGCTGCCCGGGATCTCTTTTGCAAGTTCCTCTGCTTTTTCAATCGCACCCTTCATTCCCTTTGCGCCTTCTGTCAGAACAATCTCTGCTCCGTATGCTTTCAGGATGTTTCTTCTTTCTACACTCATTGTCTCCGGCATAGTAAGAATGATACGGTATCCTTTGACTGCTGCAATCGATGCAAGGCCGATTCCCGTATTTCCCGAAGTAGGCTCAATGATAACAGAACCTTCTTTTAATAATCCTTTTTCCTCAGCATCCTCGATCATTGCTTTGGCAATTCTGTCTTTTACACTTCCGGCCGGGTTAAAATATTCCAGTTTCACAAGGATTCTTGCCTCTAATCCTAATTCTTCTTCAATATTTTTCACCTCTACAAGAGGAGTATTTCCAACAAGCTCTAAAGCACCATTATAAATTTTTGACATCGTAAGTTCTCCTTTCTTTCCTACTGTTTTGATAGGTTTAACTCGATGATGTCATTATATGCCTATAAAACCTATTTGTCAAGTATACTTTATATTTTTCTGATTTTCCAAATTTTACTCTTCCAGCAGAAACTCTACAAACACACTGTTGCTGACATCGATCCCCCGTTTTGTAAGCCATACTCTGTCATCATCTTGCTCAAGAAGCTTTAAGCTTTCCAGTTTGCAGATCGGTTCACCGTAAATATCCTCCAGACTCTTCCCAAAATACTCTGAAAATTCTTTTTTTGAGATTCCGTTCATTTTCCGCAGTCCAAGAAACATAAATTCCTCCATCTCCTCAGTTTCTGTCAGAAGCTCTGCCTGAAATTTGTTCCTGTAGGAATGTGCATACTCCCTTAGCTGATCCGGGTTCGTGTAGCGACTCATTTTTCCTTCCAGCTTCCTGCATTTTCCAATCAGATCCCCGGGAACCAGAGATGCCGCACCAATTCCAAATCCCAGATACGGAATTCTCTCCCAATATCCCAGGTTGTGCCGGCAGGCATATCCCTCCTTAGCATAATTGGAAATCTCGTAACGGTGATATCCGTTCTTCTCCATCAGCGTTTCCGTATCCCAGTACATCTGACGCTCCGCATCCTCATCCGGAAGCTTTGGCCCTTCTTTTGCCTCGTCTTCTACATATTTTTTATAGAAAGTTGTTCCCTCTTCCAAGATCAGACTATATGCAGAAATATGCTCCGGGGAAAGTGCCATTACCTGCTCCAGTGTACGCCTCCAGCTTTCCACCGTCTGCCCCGGAATTGCCGAGATCAGGTCTACATTGATATTTGAAAAACCATTGGCTCTCGCCAGATGATATGCTTCCCGAAATTCTTCATAAGTATGGATTCTTCCAAGCAGACGAAGTTCCTCATCATTGACCGACTGCAGACCGATACTCAGACGGTTCACCCCTGCCTGTCTGTACTTTCGCAGTTTTTCTTCCGTTACCGTTCCCGGATTCATTTCCATAGTGATCTCTGCGTCCTCATCCAACGTAAATATTTCCCTGACCGTATCCATCAGCCGCCCAATCTGCTCACCGGTAAGAAGAGATGGGGTTCCGCCTCCGAAAAAAATGGAAATCACCCTGTAATTCTGCACTGTATCCGGACAGTTTTTGATCTCGTCGACCAGCATTTTCACATATTCCTCTTTTTCCTTTTCTCCGGCCGGACCGGAAAGAAAATCACAATATGCACATTTTTTCACACAAAACGGAATATGAATATATAGTTCTAAAGGTTGCATCTGCTTTTCTCCTTTTCTGTGCAAAAAGCAGGAACCTTTCCCTCGGAAACCGCTCCTGCCTTTTTGTGTATACGATGAGCCAAGTACAGATTTGTGCTTGCACAAGAATCTGTACTTGGCGAATGTACATCATCGAGCTGTTAAGCGAGATAGTGTACAAAGTATACGAATCGAGTAGGAGTCAGCCTGCTCGATTATCCTTTGTCTGTCTATTTGTCGTCCAGTTTTAATACACTCATAAATGCCTTCTGTGGAATTTCTACATTTCCAACCTGGCGCATACGCTTCTTTCCTTCCTTCTGCTTTTCCAGAAGCTTCTTCTTACGGCTGATATCACCGCCGTAGCACTTGGCAAGTACGTCCTTACGCATGGCTCTTACTGTCTCACGGGCAATGATCTTGCTTCCGACAGCTGCCTGGATCGGAATTTCAAAAAGCTGTCTCGGAATCTCTTCTTTGAGCTTCTCACACATCTTTCTTCCTCTCTCATAAGCACTTCCCGCAAATACAATAAAGGAAAGAGCATCCACTTCTTCTTTGTTGATCAGGATGTCCAGCTTGACCAGATCAGATTTGACATAGCCGAGCATTTCATAGTCAAAAGACGCATAACCGCGGGATCTGGATTTGAGCGCATCAAAGAAATCATAGATGATCTCATTCAGAGGCAGGTGATATTTCAATACCGCTCTGGTCTCTTCGATGTATTCCATTCCCTGATATTCACCACGTCTTTCCTGACACAGATCCATGATCGCACCGATAAATTCGGATGTCACCATAATCTCTGCTTTTACCATCGGCTCTTCCATAAAATCAATTTCTGACGGATCCGGAAGATTAGACGGATTGGTCAGGTCGATCACTTCTCCGTTAGTCTTGTGCACCTTGTAGATAACGCCCGGCGCAGTTGTCACCAAATCCAGATTGTATTCTCTTTCCAGTCTCTCCTGAATGATCTCCAGATGCAAAAGTCCAAGGAAACCACAGCGGAAACCAAATCCCAGCGCAAGAGAGGTCTCCGGTTCAAACTGAAGTGCCGCATCGTTGAGTTGCAGTTTTTCCAGTGCATCTCTCAGATCCGGGTATTTGGAGCTGTCTGCCGGATACATTCCGCAGTACACCATCGGGTTGACCTTTTTATATCCCGGAAGAGGCTCAGAACATGGATTTTCCGCACCTGTTACGGTATCACCCACACGGGTGTCCTTTACATTTTTCAGGCTGGCTGTAAAATATCCAACCATTCCTGCTGAAAGCTCATCACAAGGGATAAACTGTCCGGCACCAAAATATCCAACCTCCACAACATCAGCAGTTGCACCTGTCGCCATCATATGAATCGGCATTCCTTTCGTGATACATCCTTCTTTGATACGGCAGAATACGATAACGCCTTTATACGGATCATAGAGGGAATCGAAAATCAGTGCCTGAAGCGGTGCATCCGGATCTCCTGTCGGAGAAGGGATCTTTGTCACGATCTGTTCCAGAACCTGATCTACATTAAGCCCTGTCTTTGCCGAGATCAGTGGTGCATCCTGCGCTTCAATTCCGATCACATCTTCAATCTCTTCGATCACACGCTGCGGCTCTGCGCTTGGAAGATCGATCTTGTTGATAACCGGCATGACATCCAGATCATGGTCCAGTGCCAGATATACATTTGCCAGTGTCTGCGCTTCTACGCCCTGTGCCGCATCAACGACCAGGATCGCTCCATCACAGGCTGCAAGACTCCGTGACACTTCATAGTTAAAGTCTACGTGTCCCGGAGTATCGATCAGATTAAAGATATATTCCTCCCCATCCTTTGCCTTATAAACCGTGCGGACTGCCTGTGATTTGATTGTGATACCACGTTCTCTTTCCAGATCCATGTTATCCAGCACCTGTGCCTGCATCTCTCTGCTGGTCAGAAGACCTGTCTGTTCGATAATACGGTCCGCCAGTGTGGATTTTCCATGGTCAATATGTGCAATAATACAAAAATTCCGAATCTTTTTCTGATCCATATGCATATTTTCAGTCTCTCCTTTTTCTTCTTATCTATATCTGATTACTTTTCCCGTTTGCTACTGTACTGCACCAGAAAGAGTTCCACCGAGAGGATATCTCCCATCTTTCCGGTTTTTACATCTTCTTCCGTCTGTACACCGGCTTCTACGATCCCACGCAGCTCTTTCCTGGTAAATGCCTTCGCCTGTGTCCGGTACTTTCCTACCAGGAATGGCATGATTCCCACCTTGGCGGCAATCTCTTTTGGCGGAACCCCAGTACGGTCCATCTCTTTTACCTCCATCAGGATACGGAACTGTCTGGTCAGCAGGTAGAGGATCCGCATCGGCGGTTCCTTCAGTGTCAGAAGATCATAATAGTAATCCAGCGCTTTTTTCTGCTCTTTTGCTGCAACCGCATCTACCATATCAAAAATATGGTTTCCGATCTGCGTAGTACAGATTTCATCAATATCTGCTGCCGTAATCTCCGTGTGGTTCATGCAGTAACAGAATAATTTTTCCAGTTCCTGCTCGAGATTCTCCATGTCATTACCAGTCTTTGCAAGCAGATAGCACACTGCTGCCTCCGACATCTGAAGCTTCTCCTTTTTCGCCATCCCAAGGATCCAGCGGATCAGTGTCTTTTCATCCTGCCGCTTCAGTTCTACAATATGACCTTTCTCCTTGATCGCTTTGTAGAGCTTTCCTCTCTTATCCAGCTCTGATTCCACAAAGATCATATAAGTAGTCTCCGGCATGTTCTTCAGATATTCTGCCAGCTCCGGTGTCGCATTTTTCAGAAAACCGGTATTTTCCAGAACGATCAGCCTGCGCTCTGCAAAAAAAGGTAAGGTCTCGGCAAGGTCGATAATCTCCTTCGGGTTCGTGTTCTTTCCCTCAAAATAACGATAATTCATCGTGTCACCTTCCGGAACCATCGCTTTGACGAAACGGTTTTTATATAATTTTTTCAGATAAGCTTCTTCTCCGTACAGAAGATAAATCTGCTTAAACTGTCCTGTCTTTAAATCTTCATTCAAACTTTTCATGGACTTTGGATACCATATTCCCTTCCATCTGTATACATACTGACAGCACCTCTGTCTTTCGTATTATATAGGCTTACGCCCCATTTTGCAAGTCTTTCCAGTGTTTCCGCATGCGGATGTCCATAACGGTTTTCTTTTCCGGATGAACAGAATGCTACCCGTGGTCGGATCACTTCCAGAAGCTCTTCGCCGGTCGCATTTCTTGATCCGTGGTGTCCGACTTTCAGCAGATCATAACACGCCGGAAGTTCTCCTTTTTTCCGGAGATTCTTTATTCTCTCTGCCAACAGCTCTTCTCCGGTATTTTCCAGATCTCCGGTAAAAAGCATGGTAATTTTTCCATATTGCAAGTGAAGTACCAGAGAATTTTCATTTCCATTTTCAGATGGCTCACCTTCTCCAGGCCAGAGACAACGCATCTTCAATTTTCCAGACAGAAAAATAGTATCCATCTCCATTACCCGTACCTTCGTTCCTGCCTCTTCTGCCAGATTACATAATTTAATAAGCCTTTCATCCCAATATTTCTGTTCCGGAAAAATCAGATACTGGATTTCTACTCCATACTTTCTCCGTTCCAGAAGTTCTTCCACTGCATTTAAGTGATCCACATCCCCATGCGTCACCCACACATAATCCAGCCTCTTCACGCCCCGGAATTTTAAAAATGGTTCCAACCGGTATCTTCCTGCTGCATCTACCGAACTGCTTCCGCCGTCGATCAGGTAATTTTTTCCGTTTCCGTCCCGAAAGAAAAAACAGTCGCCCTGTCCCACATCCAACATAGTCAGCTCCATCTGCCCTCGTTTCCACTTTGGGATTCCGAGCAGGATGAGCAGGATCCCAGCTGTCACAAGCTGTCTTACCACCTGTTTCCCGGTTTGTCTGCCCTCTTTCTTTTCCTTCCTTTTTCTCCACAAATAAAATAGAAGAACCCCATAATAACAGGCAATCTGCCAGAGCCGTGGTCTTCCCGGAATCCACCTTGCCCCCGGAAGTTCCAGGAGCAGACCGCTCCCTTTTTCATAAAAAAGCAAAATCCACTCTGTTATTTTCCAAAGTGCGCTCTGCATTATATCTCCTGCCCCACATGGAATCAGCATGACTGCCATCCCTGCACTCCCGCAAAGCAGAAGCACGGATGCCATCGGAATTACCAGAAGATTCCAGGCTGGCGCATACAGGCAGATTTCATAATAGTGCCACAATGTAACTGGCAGCAGAAAAAACCAGAGCCTCACCGACATCCGGACACTGTCTGAAAATCTGCCTTTTTTATTTCCCAAACCAATCAGATAGATACCGAGAACCGCAGCAAAAGAAAGCTGGAACCCTGCCGTAAAAAGCCGCAACGGATTTGCCAGAAGCAAACCAATTTCCGCAATCCCAAGTGCCGTCAATCCATCGTATTCCCTTCCTGTCAGCTCTGCTCCCATCCGGATCAGAAACATGGTAAACGCCCGCAGTGCCGAAACACTCATTCCGGTCATCACCACATAGCTTCCAAGAAGCAGACTTCCCACTACACCGGCCTGTAAAATAGAAAATCCGGTTTTCCTAAGCCCCCGGTAAAGTCCGTTGCCCAAAAAAGAAATATGCAGACCGGATATAGCCAGCAGATGCCCGATCCCTGCCACCCGGTAAAGTTCTTTCACTTTCTCTTCTGTATAAAAAGAATCTCCCAGAAGAACCGCACACAAAATACCCCCTCGACGCTTTCCCATCTCTCTGCATATCTCATCTGCGGTCCGGTTCCTAAACTGCCACAGCTTTTCCCGGAAGGAAGTCTTTTTCACCTGTTTTTCCAGAACCTTCCCTTTCCATAAGACTGCCTGGATATTCTGCTGTTTATAATAATTTTTCTGGTCAAAATTGCCCGGATTGGCCACCGGATCAAAAAATCCCACATTGCCTTTAACCAGGATCCGCTGTCCGATTTCCGGACCATTTCCCTTTTCATCCAGATAGACAAGCAGCCTCTCGTCAGCGACTGCTTTTCCATTCCCCATCTCTCTGATCTGTATTTTTTTCAGATACAGGATCAGTTTTTCTTCTTTTCTGGTTTTCTGATAAACCTCTCCTTCCACCATCACTTCTTCCGACTCTTTCCAGAGCTTATCACACCTTGACACACCGAGTCTTCCAAAAATCTTTCCTCCCCCTGTCAGATACAGTACCAGAATCAGTCCTGCCAGAAGTATTCCGGCAAAACCAAGTCTTCGCTTGATCAACCGATCAATCCTCCTTTATCATTTCCTGGTTTCTGCTCAGAGGTTCATCCAGCTTTATACTCTCCTGATATACAATACTGCTGTCTCCGTTGATTGAAATCTGTACTTCAGAGACATTTCCACCATCGATCACTGAATTTACGATGGAATAGATCACCGTCTCCGGACTGACTCCCGGAGCAATGTTCCGAAGTCCTTCATCAAAATTCAGATAGCAGATATGATCTTTGATCGACACACCCAGCAGCTTTGTTCCTTTTGGTATGGTAGCAAGCAGTCTGTTATTGGATGGTCCTCGCATCAGCTGTTCCACTACAACCCGTTCCTTCGACTCATTGCTGTTATACCGCACTGTATCCTCTTCCTTTTGCAGCTTTTCTCCAGATGAATCTGCATAATACAGCGTAAGCTTCATCTCCTGAAAAGAGTTAATAGAAGAGCCTGTGTTCTGTACAAAATCTTCTGCCTGCTGGTATCCATAAGTATTCCCTTTTTTATCCGTAAGTGGCGTTCCATCTACACAGATCATCACCAGATCCACTCCATCGATCTGCGTCAGTGAACGGACAAGCGCTGCCCTGCACAGAACCTCTCTTACCGTATCCATCTTTCCGTAAGCAGCATTATAGTACAGGATCAGCTTTTCATCCTCCAGAGTGTATCTCTCCAGTTTTACCTTTTTCGGCAATGCCGCCTGTGCCTTCACCTCGTCATCACACTTCTGCAGCGCAGACAGCATTCCTTTTACTTCTTCGTCCACCGACTTTCCTGTTCCATCGTAGTCCTTCGGAACCAACGCCGTTCCGCTCTGGTTAATCTGGTAAATCGTGTATTTTGCATCTGCTTTCTGTTCCTTTTTACTGCATCCCACAATGCCTGTAAGAAGACACACCGCAAGAAGAATGCTTATGATCTGGTAAATTTTTTTCATTCTTCTCATCCTTCCCTCTTGATATAAGTAAGCGGGATCCGGACTGTAAATGTCGTTCCCTCTCCCGGTTCACTGTAGACCTTGATCGCACCGCGGTGCATGACAACCGCATTTCTTGCAATCGAAAGCCCAAGACCAGTTCCGCCGATCTCACGAGAATGAGATTTGTCCACACGGAAAAATCGCTCGAATATATGATCCGTATCTTCTTTCGGAATCCCGATTCCAGAATCCGCAACCTTCAGATAAAAATACTTATGATCCGCATTTAACGACACGTGTACCCATCCGTTCTCTTTATTGTACTTGATCGCATTTTCCACCAGATTCGTGATCACAAGTGCAATCTTTACCTCATCAATCTCCGCTGTCACCGGACGAAAACTCTCAAATACCAGTTCAATATTACTTTTTGCCGCAAGTGGCTGTAATCTTTTGAGAATCCGTTCTACCAGTTCATTAACATCCTGACTCTTAATATTTAAGTTTGCACCCTTCTTATCCAGTTTTACAAGATCCAGAAGGTCATTGATGATCTTATTCTCCCGCTCGATTTCTTCGGACAAATCACCCATAAATTCCCGGTAAAGCTCCGTCGGTGCATCCGGCTGCATCAGCAGTGAATCCGCCAGCACCTTCATAGAGGTCAACGGTGTCTTCAACTCATGGGATACATTTGCCACGAACTCTTCTCTCGATGCATCCAGTACTTTATAGCGGTCCCACAGCTTATTAAATGCATTGGAAATCCGTTCCGTTTCATCGTAAGCATTTTCATGGAGATAATTATCTCCATAGCCTCCTGCCATCTCCTCGATCGATTGAGACATCCTTTTCAGCGGCCTTACAAGCAGCATACCGATGATTGCTGATAAAAAGATCCCGATAATACTGATTGCAACCGTTGCAATTCTTGCCTTTGACTGCAATGCCTCTACATTGTCACGCAGACTGTCTGTAGAAACACTGACCAGAATCATTCCTTTTACCGGCTCTTCCCCTTTTTTGACCGGGACTGCCACTTCAATGTAGCGGCTCTTTCTGTCATAACTTGCCGGCTTCTCGCCGCGGAAGCATTTGACTACATCCTCGGAAATGATCGTCTTTCCCTCCTCCAGATCATAGGTATCTTCCACAATCCGGAATTCATCATCAATAACAAGCACTCTTCCATTGTAAATATTGGATAACTGTGATAGTTCTGTATCGATCACATCAGAAACTCCCGTTTTCAGATAATCAGAATTGACCAGCTGATTACTCAGAATCGTACACTGGTTTTGAATCTCTGCTGTGCGCACGGATACGGTTCTCTGATCATAGCTTTGCAGAATCGCATTCATCAGGATCACACTGGATAATATGACAAATACGCTCAGGATCACCGTTACCCGCACTTGCAGACTTTTTATGAATTTTGGTACAAAAAATTTAACCCCTGAAATAATAGCCAACTCCCCACTTTGTGTAAACGTATTTCGGATCACTTGGATTTACTTCAATCTTCTCGCGCAGTCGTCTGATATGTACATCTACCGTTCTTGCATCTCCCGGATACTCATATCCCCAGACAATATTCAAAAGACTTTCCCTGCTGTAAACCTTGTTCGGATTCATTGCAAGAAGCTCCAGAAGATCAAATTCTTTTGCGGTAAGATTCAGTTCCCTGTCCCCGGAAAAAACTCTCCGGCTTTCACAGTCGATCTTCAGATCTCCCTTTACCACAACTTTACCGCTCGCGCTCATCCCGTCTTTTTTAGCGACCCTGCGCATGATTGCCTTCATTCTGGCCTTAACCTCAAGAATGTTGAACGGCTTTGTGATGTAATCATCTGCGCCATATTCCAACCCGAGGATCTTGTCCATATCCTCGCCCTTCGCAGTGAGCATGATGACCGGTACATCTGAGAAATCACGGATCTGTCTGCATACTTCAAATCCATCGTATTTTGGAAGCATGACATCCAGAAGAATCATATCATACTCTTTTCTTTTTACCATCTCAAGTGCTTCCTCACCGTCGTATGCGCAGTCAACTTCCATATCATCCTGTTCCAGGCTGAATCTCAGTCCTTTCACGATCAGCTTTTCATCATCTACTACCAATACTTTTCTGCCCATCTTGCGCACTCCTCTACTCTACCGTTATCTGCTCCCGGATCTTCTGAAAGATTCCTTCCTTGATCCCGTCCACTTTCTTCAGATCCTCTATCTTCCTGAATCCACCGATTGTCTCTCTATAAGCAATAATTGCTTCCGCGCGGGACTCGCCAATCCCGCTTAAGCTTAAAAGTTCAGCCTTTGTCGCGGTGTTCAGGTTTATTATTCCTGTGTCTTTTCCCATCCCGGCATCAGCCATATCCGATGGTGAACCTTCTTCTTTCAAAGTCTGTTCTTCTTCTCTGGATGGCACATAAATCCTTTGTCCATCTGTCAGATGTGCTGCCTGATTCAGATAAACCTGTCCTGCTGCCTCCGTCAGACCTCCCGCTGCTTCTATGGCATGCGTGATGCGGTCTCCTTCCTGCAGTTCATATACACCGGGTGATGCCACCTCGCCACATACATACACCCAGATCGAACCTTCTTTGTCTTCACCACCCGGATCTGCTTTTGCCTTATCCGGCTTTTCTTCGGCAGCCTTTGATTCTGCCTCGTTTTTCTTATCCCCGGCATCCGCTTCTGCAGCAGCCACACTGGTAAAGGTCTCTTCTTTTTCATGGCATGCTGACAGCATACAGCTGATTCCAAGGAAAATTCCACATATTTGATATAAAATCCGTCTTCTTTTCCGCATACATACTCCTTTTCCGCAGAGCATGTCCCCTCGTACTTCCAAGACATGATTATTGTAACGAATTTTTTTCCAAAAGACAACCTATTTCCACTGAAAAATTGTCGTGCCGATCAGAGCGATCCCCATACCGATCACTTTTCTCCAGGAAAATGGCTCTTTTTCCACACCAAATAATCCCACCAGTTCAATCAGATACGCCACAATAAGCTGAGACATAACGATCAGAAGTGCCGCCTTTGCAGGCCCTAGCTGCGCCATACTTTTGATCACGGTCCAGGTGATCCCTGCTCCGATCACACCGCCAAGCAGCATATATTTAGGTTGCACCTCTCCTATCGTGGCAATACTGTCCCTTCCCATGATCAGCCACATTACCAGGCAGATGGCAAATGCACTAAGCTGCACCCAGGCATTGCTCACCCACATTCCTGTCGTCTTTGTTACCTGTGTGTTAAATACCCCCTGCACACTCATCAGCGCTCCCGACAGCAGGGCAATAAAAAATCCGGTCATCTTTCATACCTCCTTTTCTTCTGAAAGTATATCCGATGACCGGCTCTTTTATTCTCTTATTTTTATCAGGCACCGACTTTATGCAAGTGCTTTTTTCAGGATCTCTGCCATCTCATCTACCTGTTCTTTACCGATAACAAGCGGTGGGATCATTCGGATCACATCTGTTCCAGCTCCGATGATCAGAAGTCCTTCTTCCAACGCTTTGGCTGTCACTTCACCCAGCGGCTTGGTGATCTGAAGTCCCTGGATCAATCCTCTTCCCTTTACTTTAACGGCTGCATCGCAGGTATCCACGATTTCCTGCAGTTTCTGTGTCAGATATGGTGCGATTTCATTGACATGATCGAGCATATGCTCTTTTTCAAAGATCTCAATAGTCTTGCTGACCGCTGCACAGCAAAGTGGGTTTCCACCATATGTAGTTCCGTGATCTCCCGGTACCAGCGAATTATCTGCAACTTCTTTTGTCATCGCAAATGCGCCGACCGGAACACCGCTTCCGATTGCTTTCGCCATTGTCATGATATCCGGTGTGATTCCCATCTGCTGCCATGCAAACCATGCACCGCTTCGTCCCATACCACACTGTACTTCATCGCAGATCATCAGGATTCCGTTCTCATCACAGATCTTACGGATTCCCTGCATAAATTCTTTTGTCGCTGCGTTGATTCCGCCTTCGCCCTGGATTGTTTCCAGAATGATCGCGCAGGTCTTATCATTTACCAGTGCTTTTACACTGTCAAGATCATTGTAGATTGCAAAATGTACACCAGGCATAACCGGTTCAAATGGCTCTCTGTATTCTTTGTGTCCGGTAAGTGCAACTGCACCCATACTTCTGCCGTGGAATGAATTCTCCATTGCAATAAATTCATAACGTCCGGTTTTTTTTGTGTACGCATATTTTCTTGCAGTTTTGATCGCACCTTCGATTGCTTCTCCACCACTGTTTGTGAAGAATACCTTGTACATACCGGTGATCTTTTTCAGATCTTCTCCTGCTTTACCGCAGGTTGTATTATAATACAGGTTTGATGTATGGATCATCTTGTCAATCTGAGCCTTTAATGCATCATTAAATTCCTTGTTGTTATATCCCAGAGAAGATACTGCATATCCTGCTGAGAAATCCAGATATTTCTTTCCTTCCGGATCATAGAGATATGCGCCGTCTCCATGGTCCAATACAACCGGATAACGGTTATAAGTTTTTAAAATCGCGTCGTCCTCTTCCTGCATATACTGATTTGTCATAAGAATTACCTTCTTTCTTTGCCTTCCCCTTAATCTTCTTCACCGTTTCTTAAAATTGCAGTTCCGATACCTTTCTTCGTGAAAATCTCAAGAAGCAGGCAGTGCGGAATTCTTCCATCCAGAATATGGACTCTGGACACACCGTTTTCAATCGCTCCTACGCAGTTCTGCAGTTTCGGGATCATTCCTCCGGAAATTGCTCCGCTTTCGATCAGTTCATTCGCCTGATCTACAGTAAGAGCTGTGATCAGAGAAGATTTATCCTCGTAGTCTCTGTATACTCCTTCAATATCAGAGAGGAACGCAAGCTTCTCAGCATGAACCGCTTTTGCGATCGAATAAGCTGCATCATCCGCATTGATATTATAAGTGTTGTAATCATCATCGATTCCGACCGGGCATACGATCGGGAGAAAATCTTTATCCAGAAGATCCAGAAGAACCTCTGCATTGACCTTCTTGATATCTCCTACAAATCCAACGTCCTGTCCTGTCATGGAAAGCTTTTTATCAACTCTTAAAAGTCCGCCGTCTTTTCCACTGACACCGATAGCACGGACACCAAGTTCTTCGACCATACGAACCAGATTTTTATTAACCTTGTTCAGTACCATCTCTGCAATTTCCATGGTCTCTGCGTCCGTCACACGAAGTCCGTCGATGAATTTCGGCTCCATTCCGGCTTTACTTACCCATTTACTGATCTCTTTTCCACCGCCGTGAACGATGATCGGTTTGAATCCAACCAATTTCAAGAATGTAACATCCTTGATGACATTTTTCTGGAGTTCTTCGTCCAGCATTGCACTTCCACCGTATTTTACAACGATGATCTTACGGTTGAAACGCTGAATATAAGTAAGCGCCTCAATCAGAACTTCTGCTTTGTCCAGATACTGCTGCATATCCTGATCCATTTTGCTTACCTCCTAGCTTCTGTAATCTGCATTGATGTCAATATATCCGTGAGTCAGGTCACATCCCCATGCGGTTGCGCTTTCGCTTCCCATCTTCACATCAGCAACTGCTTTTACTTCTTCCTGTGAGAGGATCTCCGTTGCTTTTTCTTCACTGTAATCTACCGCTGTACCATTTTCGATAATCTGGATCTTTCCTGCCTTGCTCTCGAAGAACAGATCCACCTTTTCCGGGTCAAACTGTGCTCCGGAATATCCCATTGCACAGAGGATTCTTCCCCAGTTTGCATCATGTCCTGCAATTGCTGTCTTGGTAAGATTTGAGCATACGATTGATTTTGCAAGTGTCTTTGCAGTCTCTTTTGTATCTGCGCCAACTACAGTTACTTCAAATAAAGCAGTTGCTCCTTCTCCGTCCCCTGCGATCTTCTTTGCAAGGTATTCGTTGATCTCATGCAATGCTTCTGCAAAGGTCTTATAGCTTTCACTGTCTACCGTGATCACTTCATTTTCAGCCATTCCGTTTGCAAGAAGAACTACAGAATCATTTGTGGAAGTATCTCCGTCTACGGAAATCATATTGTATGTATCATTGACATCATCACTGAGGGCTTTCTGAAGTGCCTCTTTTGTGATTGCTGCATCTGTTGTGATAAAGCTGAGCATGGTGCACATATTCGGATGGATCATACCAGATCCTTTTGCCATACCACCGATGGTAACGGTCTTTCCGGCAACCTCGATCTCTACTGCGATCTGTTTTTCACAGGTATCAGTCGTCATGATTGCTTTTGCTGCCTCAGTTCCGTTTGCCAGTGTATCATTTTTCTTTTCAGCAAGAGCCTTTACCCCTGCCACGATGCGATCAATTGGAAGCTGCTTTCCGATGACACCGGTCGATCCAATCAATACACCGTCTGCATTAATTCCAAGAGCTTCTGCTGCCACATCTGCTGTGTCCTTGCAGTAGCCAAATCCTTCCGCACCGGTACATGCATTGGCAATTCCGGAATTGACGATCACAGCCTGTGCTTTCGCACCACTCTTTACAACCTGCTGATCCCATTTTACGCACGCTGCCTTTACAACGTTTGTAGTAAATGTTCCTGCACATTCACATGGAACCTGGCTGTAGATCATTGCCATGTCGGTTCTGTCCTGATATTTGATCTTTGCTGCTGTTGATGCTGCCTCAAATCCTTTTGCTGCGGTCACACCGCCTTCGATAATCTTCATCGTATATAGCCTCCTTTAGCCCTCTTCGATAAATGCTGTAATATTTTCCTCATTTAAAACAAACTCATAGTAGTTGACATCCGGTCTCTTGGTCCATCCGATCGTATTCCAGAACGTATTGCCGATATCATTCTTGGTAAATGCGATCAGTGTGATCTTGTTGATATGTTCCTCTTTCAGAGCTGACATTGCATAGGCAACCATGCTCTTTCCGATCCCATGACAGCGGTACGCCGGATCTACACATACATGATAAAAACATCCGGTTCTTCCGTCGTGTCCGCAGAGGATTCCTCCTACTACTTTTCCGTCTATTTCGGCGATCACACTGGTTGTTGGATTCCTTTTCAGGAATCGTTCCACGCCTTCTTTTGAATCATCTATGCTCCGGATTCCAAATCCTTTGATCCGCATCCAAAGTGCATGAAGCTGGTCATAATCTTCTACTGTCATCGCACGAATAATTGTTGTCATATATTTTCCATTCCTTTTCTTTTTCTGCCGTGTTCTACGGGAACATCGGAACCAGATCAAGACCTTCACTTTCCGGAAGTCCAAAGATCAGGTTCATGTTCTGTACAGCCTGTCCTGCTGCACCTTTTACCAGGTTGTCGATCGCACCCATCATAATGATACGGTTTGTTCTCGGATCGATCTTAAATCCGATATCGACATAATTGCTTCCTTCTACCCATTTTGTTTCCGGGTAAACATCTTTCTCCAGAACGCGGACAAATTTTTCATTTGCATAATATTTATCGTAAACTGCTTTTACTTCTTCCCAGGTAACATCCTTTGTAAGCTTCGCGTACTCTGTTGCCAGGATTCCTCTGTTCATCGGAACCAGATGCGGTGTAAAGTTGATCACAACCTCTTTGCCGCTCGCATATCCAAGCTGTTCCTCGATCTCCGGTGTGTGTCTGTGTGTTGCCACACCGTATGCTTTCATATTCTCATTGACTTCACAGTACAGGTTCGGAACCTTTGCCCCTCTTCCTGCTCCGGATGTTCCGGACTTGGCATCAATGATCAGCGTATCCATATCGATCAGTCCTTCTTTTGCCAGCGGATAAGCAGTCAGGATGGAGCATGTTGTATAGCATCCAGGATTGGCGATCAGTCTTGCGCCTTTGATATCTTCTCTGTTCACTTCACACAGTCCGTAAACTGCTTCTTCGATAAACTGCGGGCTCTTGTGCTCAATACCGTACCATTTTTCGTAAGTTTTGACATCTTTGATACGGAAATCTGCGCTCAGGTCGATGATCTTAACCTTTGATAAAATTTCTTCATTAACTAATGATGCGCACAGTCCCTGTGGAGTTGCTGTGAAAATCACATCTACCTGATCTGCAAGTTGTTCCATATTATCATCTAAACATACCGCATCTACGATCTGAAACATATTGCGGTATACATCTGCATATTTCTTATCGATATAGCTTCTTGAGCCAAACCATTTAATTTCTACGTCTTTATGTCCTGTTAAAATGCGAACCAGTTCTCCTCCGGCGTAACCGGTAGAACCGATGATTCCTGCTTTAATCATGTAAACCATCCTTTCGTAAATGCCGTATTTGTGTATAGATAGGCATAATCATAAATACTATAAACCCATTAATCCCTATTGTAAAGGGGTTCGCGGGAATTGGGGGAATGTTTTTTTGATTGGTGCGGGGACGCTCCTGCGCGAAATATGTTTGCACGCAACCGCGCTTGCCATGCATGCCTAAAGAAATATCCAGTGGATATTTCTTCGGCGCGTCTCAAACGCAGCGGTACTAGGCTCGGCTTTGCTTACGCTCGCCTTGCCAAGTGCCGGCGTTTTCGAGGGGTTGCTTAGCAAAGATATTTCGCGCAGGAGCTGTGCACTGACGAATGGGAACATTTTCCAATTGGTTTAGTATACATGGTTTTATTTGGGAAAGCAAGTGGTTTTTTTGATTTTTATGCATATTTCTGTGTATTTTTATGTATAATTTCTTATTTTTATGCATTTATATTTATTTTTATGCATTATTATGCATTTTTATTATTATAAGATGCATTAGGTCTGTATTCTTTTTATTGACTATTTTAGGAAAATTCAGTTAGTATTAAAGAAGTGATTGTAAAGGAGTTGTTATTTTATGGAACGGGATCTTACTTCGGGGAGTATTTTTCGGAATGTGATTTATTTTTCGCTGCCTTATTTTTTATCTTATTTTTTGCAGACGCTTTATGGGATGGCGGATCTTTTTATTGTTGGGCAGTTTGATGGGGTTGCCAGTACAACAGCGGTTTCGATTGGGAGCCAAGTGATGCATATGTTGACGGTGATGATCGTGGGGCTTGCGATGGGGGCTACGGTTTCAATCGGGCAGTCTATTGGAGCGGGCGATAAGAAAAGGGCTTCTGTGTTTGTGGGAAATACGGTGATTTTGTTTATGGGGATTTCTCTGGTGCTGGCGGTTTTGCTTCTGTTTTTTGTGAAGCCGGCTGTTGCCGTGATGTCTACACCTGCGGAGGCTGTGTCAGGAACGGCAGCTTATCTGACGATCTGTTTTCTCGGGATTCCTTTTATTACGGCGTATAATGTGATCAGTTCGATTTTCCGCGGACTGGGGGATTCTAAAAGTCCGATGTATTTCATCGCAGTTGCGTGTGCGGTGAATATTATACTGGATTATCTGTTTATCGGATTTTTCCATCTGGGAGCTTCCGGTGCTGCGCTTGGCACAACACTTTCCCAAGCGTGCAGTGTTCTGTTTGCACTGATTGCCATTAAACGTAAGCAGACCGGACTTTCTCTTTCCGGAGACTGTTTCCGCCCACAGAAAAAACCGCTTGGCAAAATTCTGAATATTGGGATTCCGGTAGCGCTTCAGGACGGATTTATTCAGATTGCTTTCATTATTATTACGATCATTGCCAACCGGCGCGGACTGAACGCAGCCGCTGCTGTCGGCATTGTGGAAAAAATCATCAGCTTTCTGTTCCTGATTCCGTCTTCCATGCTTTCGACTGTTTCTGCACTCGCAGCTCAGAATATCGGTGCCGGAAAGTATGACTGTGCAAAGCAGACGCTTCGCTATGCCATGATGATCGCCATTGGATTTGGTCTGGTCGTCTCTATATTGATCCAGTTTATCGCAGCTCCGGTTGTCGGACTTTTCACTGCAGACGCAGCCGTTATTCTTCTCGGCGCACAGTACATTCGCGGATATATCTGGGATTGTATTTTTGCCGGCGTTCATTTCAGTTTCAGCGGATACTTCTGTGCATGCGGAAAATCTGGAATTTCATTTTTACATAACCTGATCGCTATTTTGTGCGTGCGTATTCCGGGTGTTTATCTGACTTCAAAAATTTTCCCGCATACACTGTTTCCGATGGGACTCGCAACCGCTACCGGCTCCTTATTGTCTGTGATCATCTGCATCATTGCTTACCGATGGTTATGTGAAAAATCCGGAAAATAGAATACAGGATCGGACTCTTACGGATTTCTCCAGATCATCAAAAATGGTGACTCACTACGAGCCACCATTTTTGATGATCACTTATCTGCTATGCGCTTCTTCATGTGCAAGCAGCCATTCTTTCTTTTCAAGTCCACCGGCATATCCGGTCAGGCTTCCGTCGCTTCCGATGACCCGGTGACAGGGAATAATCACAGAGATCGGATTATGTCCGACCGCACCTCCGACTGCCTGCGGCGAGATACTTTTCGCGCCCCGTTTTACTGCAAGGATCTTTGCGATCTTTCCATAAGTAATGGTACATCCATATGGGATTTTTGCGATAATCTTCCATACTTCTTTTCGGAAATCACTTCCTGCAGGTGCAAGAGGAAGTTCTTCCGGATCCGGATCCTGCCCTGCAAAATACCGATCCAGCCAGTACTCTGCCTGATCCAGTACCGGCAAGTCTTTCTTCTCCTCAAAATCTTCTATAATCTTGTCCATATAGTATTTCTGTCCTTCAAACCATGCACCGACAAGTACATCTTCCCGTGCTCCAAGCGTAATTTTCCCGATCGGCGAATCATAGTAGCTTACATACAGCATTTTTCATTCTTCCCCTTTTTCATCCGTCCTGATACCCATGTTTTTGAGGATTGCGAGAGTGCAAAGCACGTAGCAATCTGGTATCAAAGGGGTCAAAATACCTTTGGACCCCAACATCTTAAAAATAAAAACAAAATTCCTTAACTTTTGTACTATTCAAATTATAAAATGGAGATTTTTTCCTGTCAATCTTCTTATCCGCGAATTTGTCCATTTCCAAAGATCACATACTTTTTCGTGGTAAGGGCTTCCTGCCCCCAGTCGCTTTCCTATGCCCAAGCGATCCACTCATCAATCTGCCTTGCCGCTTCGTCTCCCCGGATCTCTACCCCTTTTGCCGAAAGCCGGTCACAGATCACCGGAAACGCCTCCTCTGCAATTTTCCGGATTCTGTTTTCATTTAGAAGAAGCCGGTCGATCAGTGGCTCTGTCATCTTATTTTTTCTTGCAAGCATAATATCCTTTTGGTTTTCTTCTATTATATATGCCTGTTTGACAGAACCAGCCGGCTTCTCACTGATTCCAAGGACATTTTTCCCGATACCGACTGCACCGGAAGATACTACGATTATTTCTTTTCCTTTAGGGTGGCTCTTAATTCCATTTCGTTTTTCCTCTTTTCAATTCATATTCTTAGTAGGTATAAATAAAAGAAGCAGAAAAAGAGTATGCGGCGATACCTTTTTCTGCTTCTTTTTTCACTATCGAATCATAATACTTCAATGACTGAACAAAACCTATCACTTTTTCATTCCATCCGAAATGAACATTTTGAGCTATATATATTGGATACACGCATTCCCTGATCTGCAATATTGAATTTTCTGTTCTGTGCCCTTGAAGGACACGGTCGATGCGGGAATATAGGAATGAAAAATACACTGCCTTCTGCCGGCAATGTCAGAACGAAATCAAATATGTTATTCTTATTCATTTTATGCATATCATTCATTTCGCCGGTTCCTTTCTTCCTTTAGCGTGTTACCTTGTTACTTTTTGTTATATTTTACGGATTTTTGTGCAAATGTCAAGTATTTTTCTGATTTATCTTTATATTTTCTGTTTAATCTTCTTCTATCCTTCTTTTTTCTTATTACTCTCTTTCTTTTTTTATACATAATTATGCATATTTTATGTATATTTTTACTTTTATTTGCATAAAAATAACATTTTTAAAAGTTTTTTCATTTTATTATTGCATAAATATAAAAAATGGTGTATAGTGGGTTGTGAATTGAAGACGAAAGAAAATTTTTAGGAGGTTTATATACAATGAAAGAAAAAGTAGTTCTTGCATATTCTGGTGGTCTTGATACTACCACACTGATCCCTTGGTTAAAGGAGACATTTGATTACGAAGTTATCTGCTGCTGTATCGACTGCGGACAGGGCGAAGAACTGGATGGTCTTGATGAAAGAGCAAAACTCGCAGGTGCTTCTAAATTATACATCGAAGATATCACTGATGATTTCTGTGACAACTATATTATGCCATGTGTACAGGCAAATGCTGTTTACGAAAATGCATACCTTCTCGGAACTTCTATGGCTCGTCCGGCAATCTCCAAGAGACTTGTTGAAGTAGCAAGAAAAGAAGGTGCTACTGCTATCTGCCACGGTGCTACCGGAAAAGGAAATGACCAGATCCGTTTCGAGCTTTCTATCATGGCTCTTGCCCCGGATCTTAAGATCATCGCTCCTTGGAGAATGACAGATCTGTGGACACTTCAGTCACGTGACGATGAGATCGCTTACTGTAAAGCTCACGGAATCGATCTTCCGTTTGACGCAAGCCACAGCTATAGCCGTGACCGTAACTTATGGCACATCAGCCACGAAGGACTGGAACTTGAAGATCCATCCTGCGAACCAAATTACGCTGATCTTCTTGTTCTTGGAAATACACCGGAAAATGCACCGGATGAAGATGAATATGTAACTATGACATTTGAAGAAGGTGTTCCGAAGACAATCAACGGAGAAGCCATGAAGGTTTCTGATATCATCCGCAAACTCAACGAACTTGGCGGCAAGCATGGTATCGGTATCGTTGATATCGTTGAGAACCGTGTTGTTGGTATGAAATCCCGTGGTGTTTATGAAACTCCTGGTGGAACAATCCTGATGGAAGCTCACAAACAGCTTGAAGAACTGGTTATCGACCGTGCTACCATGGAAGTTAAGAAAGATCTTGGCAACAAACTCGCTCAGGTTGTATACGAAGGAAAATGGTTCACACCACTTTGTGAAGCTCTTCGTGCTTTCGTAAAATCTACCCAGAAATATGTTACAGGTGAAGTTAAATTCAGACTTTACAAAGGAAATATCATTAAAGCCGGAACTACTTCTCCATACTCACTTTACAATGAATCTCTGGCAAGCTTCACAACTGGTGATATGTACGATCATCATGATGCAAGCGGATTCATCACTCTGTTCGGACTTCCGCTGAAGGTTCGTGCGATGAAGAATCTTGAAGTAAACAATAAATAATTGTATATCCCAATACTGACAGATTTAAAGGACGTTGATATGAAATTATCAGCGTCCTTTTTCTGAACAAGCCAACGCTTAAAAGGTACCGCTTTTGGCGAGGGGTTTCACTCCAACAGGCTCGTCAGGCATAAAATGTCATTTTTATAATTATGCTATAGTAGTTATCAGCCATTTATGATTCATATAAAGGCATATCCACCCCGTATTCTCTATCAATCCCCATACAGATCTGCTCAAATATCTGATTTGGCAGATATACACCTTACTTTCCGCTTTCAGGCAGCTCTCCCGGTGATAGTTTCCCCGGCACAACGCAGTTCCAAGACCGGGAGACACGCGCAAAGTGAGATCATATTTCAGGCGATACTCCCCCGGTTTTATTTCGGGAAGTTCCTTACAAAATTGCAGATCTGGCATGAATTTCATTCCCATTTCTTCTGCTTTCTATCATTATATGATACCACAGGCACAGTCGTTCTTATTCTGTCAGTTCTTGCTCTTTAATCTTCAACCAGTCCTCTTTCCACTACATTTTCCACGGCATCCATCTGTTCCAGGATTTCTTCACGGCGTTCATCCAAAAGTAAACCTTTGTTGTATTTGTAATACATCGCACAGTCATTTTCCCGCAGGAACGCAATGCTGTACACATTACTGTTGAGTTCCGTGACAAATACTGCCATTTCCTGGCTCTCGCCGAAAGCAGATTCCAGGAATTCAAAGCAGTGATTCAGCGTTTCCAGTGTCTTATCTGCCATTTGCTCTCTCTGCTCTTCTTCGCTGTCAAATGTGGCCTTTACAGACTCAAATTCCGGAGCTTTCTGGTATTCTTCTAATTTGCATAAAATACGCTCCATACGGTGCATTTCCGCCTTTGTAAGCTGTCCGGCGGCCTTCTTCTGTTCAACTTCCCGCCTAAGAGACTGAATTTTCGCAGCAAGGACCTCTCCCGGAACTGCACCTTCCTTTTGCAATTCCTCTTTATAAGCACACAGCTGAGCAAACAGTCCCTCCACAAATTTTTCCATCTCATATTCTTCTTTAAAAAGATCTGCCATCTTTCCGACCAGAAGATTTACCACACTCAGCCGCTCATCAAACGACGCAAATTTCAAACGTTCTAAGGTATCTTTTTCATAATATCCTGCAAGGATCCGCTCCAGTCCATACTCCTTCTGATACTTTCGGTAAAGCTCCAGATAATTTGCAAAATCCTTCGCTGTCTTCCAGTGCTGGAGGTACTGATGCACAACCTCACGATCCACCTCTTTACCAAGCTTTTCATAAACCTGGATCAACCTTGACAGGTCTTCCCATCCTCTGGCTGTGACAAACATTTTTCCATCTACTGTATTTTCCATACGATAGAAATTCTCTTTTCGAAGCTCCAGATAAGAAAGCACAGCAGGATGGATTCCAACCTGATACGCATATTCCTTCCAGACATCAAAATCAGCTTCCACATCGATCCGCTTGATCCGGTCCAGTGTCACCACATCAAATTCCCGCACCGACTTATTATATTCCGGCGGATTCCCTGCCGCCACAATGATCCATCCCTCCGGCACACTCTGATTACCAAACATCTTGCACTGTAAAAACTGCAGCATAGTCGGCGCCAACGTCTCTGAAACACAGTTGATCTCATCGATAAACAGGATTCCCTCTTTCATGCCGCTCTGCTCTATCTTTTCATATACAGCAGCAATGATCTCACTCATCGTATACTCGGTTACCGAATACTCTTTTCCACCGTAGATCTTTGTCTGAATAAACGGAAGCCCGATCGCACTCTGTCTGGTATGGTGCGTGATCGTATACGCAACCAGTCCGATCTCACATTCTCTTGAAATCTGCTCCATGATCTGTGTTTTTCCAATTCCCGGAGGTCCCATCAGAAGGATCGGTCTCTGATGGATTGCCGGAATCTGATATTCTCCATATTCATCCTTCATCAGGTATGCCTGCACCGCATCCTTGATTTCCTGTTTTGCACGTTTAATATTCATCTATTTCTCACTCCTCTCAAATCTTCTTCATCCAGAACCAGTTTCATCGCCCACGGCGGAACTTCCTGTTCTTCTGCCCCGTCGTCCATAAATACAAACGCGGTCTGGTACAGAGGCATTTTCTGCGGATAAATCCCCTGTCCATCGGTAAAATAGATCACACCCTTCAGTTCAGTGAACCGGTGCGTCGCGATCAGCTCATCAATATAGGCAAACGCCGGTCTGAAATCCGTTCCACCTTCCCCGGCAAGATCCAGCTTTTCCATATATTCCTGTAATTCTTCTTTACAGGTAATCTTCCTGTCCGACTGCACCTGGTCATCACATTGTATAATGTGGATATTGACTCTCTGAAAAAAGCTCCCTGCTTCACTTAAAATGCCATAGGTCTCCTCCAGAAATTTTTTTACCAGATCTCCTGAACAGGACATGGAAGTATCGATCACGATTGCAAAATCCTCCACTTTTTTCACTTCTTTCCATTCCTGTGGCTCGATCAGAGGCATATTTCCATAAAGGCGCAGTCCATAACTGTAAAATACATAATCAAAGCTGTCATCATCCACGGTAACCTCTTCCTTCAGTACAGCAAATTTATGCAAAAAGCTGCGGTAGTCATATCGCTGTCGGTTCTCAACCCGGACCTGATCCAGAAAATGCCCGGTATTTGATGCTGCTTCTTTCGAAAAAGTTTCCATATCGGTCTGCATTTTCTCGCTGATATCCTGCCACCTCTGGTTCATTTCGCTTTGTTTTTCATCATCTTCATCTTTTGCCCAGTACTTGTGATCATCCACGGTAAATTCCCGGGCCATGCGCTCCATCTCTCTGTCCGAAAGCTTCCATCTTACCAGTACTCCATAAATTTTTTCCGCTGTAAATACCTTGATTTCCTCTTTCAGATCCCGGTAGGTTCTCTGTCTGATCCAGGACTGGCTTTTTCGTATATTCTGGAGGTTCCAGTCGTCAATCACAGATTCTACCGCAATATCCGCCGCCAGGTTCCATACAAGCTCTTCCCGTCCATTTCTGCGAAATACATGTCGGAAAATGCAGTGCAGAACCAGATGTAGATAGGCGCGGTTTACCTCGATCCGGTTCTGCCTGTACTCACCTCCCAGCATCTGCCCGTTAAAATACATTGTCTCTCCGTCTGTAGCAAGAAGGTCTACCGAAAAATCCTGTACATAATAAAACGCCGAAAGCGCCACATCCATAAATCTCATCTTCATATACAGTTCGTTCCTCGTCAGAACCAGTATTTTATGTCCGATTTCTTCCAGACCCTGTTCTAATGACATTTCTTCCAATCTTTCCACCTTCTTTTACAATACAAACTTTTTCTTCTTTTTTGGAAAACTACGGTAACGCTCGTCCATCAAAATAGCTGAAATCTCGGTCTGTCCTGCATCTGCCGCATAAGTAATCGTTTTTTCCAACGCTTGTTCATCAAAATAATGCTCTCTGCAGCAAAAAAGCAGAACCTCCTGCGGATCTCCGGCGGCGATTTCGCGTCTTTCTTTCACCGCATGGATACAGCTTTCTCCAATTCCTTCCATATGCGCCTTTACATAATTTTCATAGCGCAGCTTTGCCGCATCTTCCAGCTTCCACGGATATCGCAGACGCGTCAGAGCCACACTGAAAATTGCCTCTTCCGAATCTCTTGCTTCAGAAAGTGCAAACAGCCGGTCGTATTTTCCATAATCCAGTTCCCGCCGGTAAAAGCACTCCCTGTACTCTCCACCGGAACCATAATAATGCGTCTCCACGATCCGCGCCGGCGTATTTTCCACCGCATCTGCGTAATATTCCGGAAACAAGATCTTCGTCTCCGTTCCCTGATAACGCAGTGTTGCAATGATCTGATACCGGATCTCCGTCAGAATTTCCTTAAGACAGGACTTATTTCCATCCATAAAATCAATCTCCACCTTCTCCAGACGGCATCCGGTAAATACCCCGCTCCCCATTCGCACGATTGCATCTGTCCCATGGAAAAGTTTCAGATTCATACATCCATAAAACGCATAATTTCCAATTGACTGTACAGTAGACGGAAGATGGATCTCCCTTACCATTCCACCACAGCAGAGTTCTTCCGGCTGCGCAAAACGATCATCCTCTTCATCTGTCTCTGTCTGATAAACAGATGCATTTTTCTCTTCTTCATCTTTATGCAGTGAAAATGTATATGGAGCAATGCGGATGACAGGAATTCCCTCTATCTGCTCCGGTACTTTTATGATTCCTGAATCCTGCCAGATTCTGAGAATTTCAAGTCCGTTTTCTATTTTCTGATATTGTATCTTCATAAATTTCACTCCTGAAATTGATTCTGTCTGTTCTATCCAATTAAGGATTATAGCAAAAAAAAGCAGATTTTTCCATTATCCGCTTCACACAATATATCGAAATCTCACGAAATATATCGTTATGGACAAAATTATTTACATATCTATAGAATTCCTTTATTCTATAGTTAGATAGTCAGTATGAATATTGGAAGGAGGTTCTTATGTATGATGTCAGGCATGTATTAAGAAAAGCTGGTCTTCGTTCCACGTACTCTGGTTATAACTATCTTGCTTCAGCAGTCGCCCTCGTTCTCAAAGATCAGGAATTTTACCTGAAGAATGTAACCTCTAATCTTTACCGCGTTGTCGGTGAGCAGTATGGCGTTTCCAACATGTGTGTTGAAGCCGCCATCCGTACAATGATCAACAGTTATTGGAATCAGAATTCCAATAAAATTTTAAGCCCGCTGCTTGGTTATCCTGTATTTGACAAACCGACCGCATCCGAATTTATTTCGATGCTGGCTGATTATATCCAGGATCATTCCTCTCGTTAATTATTAGATACTGGTAGAACTTATGCATTATCGTATATCAGCATGGTATATACAGAATAACGTTAGTAGGCTGGCATTTAAAAAAGGTGCAGCCTATGAGGTTGCACCTTTTTTTATCAAACCGGATTTTCATAATTGGGGACGTTTTTCCATACGCGCTGTTTTAATTGCCACAACTACTATTTGAATCCGTATCAAACTCCGGATTGATTGCATAAAAGTTCTTACTGTTCAGATTATCCTGAACGATCCTTAAACTTTCTCCAAATCTTTGGTAATGTACAATTTCCCGCTTTCTTAAAAAACGAATCGGATCACATACTTCCGGGTCTTTTACAAGCCTTAAAATGTTATCATACGTCGTCCTGGCTTTCTGTTCTGCGGCCATATCTTCATGTAAATCTGTAATTGGGTCACCCTTGGACTGAAAATAAGTTGCTGTCCACGGTGTTCCACTGGCTGCCTGCGGCCAAAGTGCAAGTGTGTGGTCCACATAATATTTATCAAAACCAGAAGCCTTAATTTCCTCCGGAGATAAATCCTTGGTAAGCTGGTAAACAATGGCACATATCATTTCCATGTGGGCAAGTTCGTTTGCACATACAAGATGGAAGTATTTTTTTCTTATTTATAATAGGATATTTTAAAGGGATGTTGCGAAACTATCTAAACTGAATCGCCTCAATCTGCAATGCCTGTCCGACTGTACCCAGTGTAGATACGCCGTCAGCTTTCGTCCAGTCTGTCCAACCGGAATTTTTTACGTGCACTCGATACTCAAAATCTCCGTCAAAGCACAAGCACTCGATACGCTTATTCTGTCCTGTGGTACCGATTACCGTGTCTTTTGTGACCGTGCCATAATCTTTCCAGCCGATACCTTCAATGTGCGCCTTTGCCTTGATTTCGATGTTCAGCGGATTGATTTTAAAAGCTTCCAGTCTGAGATTGTGACCCGTGATGCCAATGATATTCTCGCAAGCTCTCTCTCCTAACCAGCCTCTGTTCTGGACGTGTGGATTGACAAGGAATTTAGCAGCCATGATCTCGATCGCTTCAATTTGCAGTCCCTTTCCTTTTGTGCCCGCCCAGAATCCGTTGAATGTCCAATCCGTCCATCCGATGTTTTTCTGGTGAACTCTGTAGATATATGGCGTATCCTTGCCGGTAATCTTGATTGCTTCGATACGTTTGTTCTGACCTGTGGTGCCAAGGATTGTGTCTTTGGAGATATTCTTGTATTCCTTATCGCCTACATCCTTGATGTGCACTACTACGTCTGTTTCTCCGACAGGAATAAGTCGGAACGCTTCAATTCTCCGGTTCTGTCCAGTAGTTCCTGACATACGACCATCAGACTGCCAGCACGCCCATCCGATGTCACGGATATGTGACTGGTAAGATACCTTACCGTAATGCTGTACGGAGTCCTGGGATGTTCCACCAGATGTTACCTTACCGTCAGAATCCTCTTTTGCCGGAGATGCCGTAGCGATGCCGAATGCATTAAGGATACCTCTTGCCAGATCATCCATCTGGCCGTTGAATTTATTCAGATCGTCATGATTGGTAATGAAGCCATTTTCCAGTAATCTGTAGCTGTAGCCCCTCTGTGCTGCTCTCCACGGATTTGCAAGGTCATCTCTCGGTTTGATTTTTTCGGCACGTCCTGGAAAGAATGAACTGATAAAGTTAGTCAGTGCCGTGTCGTATTTGTCAGGACTATAGCCCTCCTCAATGATTACATGACCGCCTTTTGCAGACGGAACATTGCTGTCCATGTGTAATTCCAGAATCTGCCAATCTTTCGGAATATTAAGGCTCATGATTCCATTGTCTGCGTACCAGTTCCGGTTCATATCTGCGACCGTGACATTTCCACCGCCTAATGCTGATAATCTGGAAGCGAGCGCACGTACACGCTCTGCCTCCGTATATCCATATCCTACTGCTCCGCAATCACCGGCGCCATGACCAGCGATAATAAATAAATGTGCCATAGTATCTCTCCTTTCCGTCTTTACGCTATCTACTCAGCTTTATTTAACTGTTTAAACACCTGGTTTACATAATTGCTAAGTCCCGCAACCAGAATGCCCTGAACAATTGCTGTGAAAATTGCCATTGCGATATTTTGTGTACCTTTAAGGTCGCAAGTTGCAACAACATAGATTCCGCAAACTACAACTCCAACAACTCCAAGGATTGCCGGAATGTATTTGTCCGCTACGGTTTCAGATTTTTTTAGTCCGATTCCGATAAAATACAGGACAACTGCCACGACAACAAGCTCTGGTTTTACATAATTCATAATCTGTTCCATAATATCAATCTCCTTTTTTCTTGTTTAGATGAAGGTCTTTAATCTCTTCATACATCTTTGTTCCAGTTCCGTTCCCGCCTAATTCGTGATACGATTCGTACATATCACAAAAATTTTCAAATGCGTAAGGTGGGATAGAACCAAGTTCCATATATTTATCATGGTACTCAAACAATTTTACTTTTAAGAGAATCATCGTTCCCTTGCTGTTTGCATCTCTGTAATGCTTCTGGTTCTTCAACAGCCAGATGATATAACCTAGCACAATAGGAAGAATCAGCGTATATGTCTGCATCAAAAATTCTTTCACTGCATCTGTCTCTCTTTCTTATTCTATGTAATAAAATAAGACCCATTAAGGTCTTGCTCTAATCTCTCTCATTATTACCACTCCATTCCCCAGACAAACCGGACGGGAATATAAAATAAGAGCGGTCATCCTGCTCTTACACAATACATTTTCTATGACTATTTTCTAAGTTTAGTTAATTAGTTCCATTGCTCTGGACTCGATTTCGTTAGTGATTTCGTGCAATAATTCAATCAATTCGGAGAGTGTCATTTTTCCTAATTCCATTACTTTTCCAGCACCTCACGAATTGCTTCAAGATCATCTACTGTAAGTGCTGGATAATCTGCCGCAATATCCTCAAAAGACTCTCCGTTTTTAAGACGGATTTTAAATGCTCTTACCATGATTTTCAATTTAAGTGTGTTCAATGTTTTCATTATGCTTCTCCTCCAATCAAATCAGCCATCATTAAAATGATATCGTCTGTAGTTGCTTCTAGTATGTCGATACGCTCTGTATCAGTTCTTTTAGGTTCATTCCCATAATTGAGATATTTTTCTGGGTTCGCTTTTACATCGGCTAAGTCTAGCGTTCCAGTAGGTTCGGAGATTTCTTTGTAATCATATTCATGATAGGTCTGTTCCTCTTCTTGTCCCTCTGGAATCTCCTTCACAATGTTCTCATTCAGACAGATATAGACATAATCAATTCCATCAATCTGTCTAACAGTAACACTCTCTTGTGTAGTGTCGAATCTTGCTTTCATGAGATATCACTCCTTTACATATTTGAATCGTTTTGTTCGCGTTGTATCTTCTTTTTATATTGTAGCTGTCCGTGTGATCTAAGATGCCTTTGTATGACATGCACTTCCTTGCAAGCCACACTGGAATCTTCTTCCCCTGCTTTACAAGGGATTGTGCTTTCTTGTACGACCGCCTCACTCTTAAGAAAACTCTTCTTCTAATTGTGATATGCTGTCTGTATATGCGGACACCCATAATATCAATGAAATGACCGTCATCTTTGCGTTTTGTGACCGTTGTGTATACCATCCAACTATCTTTGATTTTCAATCCCATCTCATCTGCTTTCTGAATAATCAGCTTCATAGCTTTGTGAATGTCCTTTGCATTCGTTCCGAGAATCAAAATATCGTCCATGAAGAAAAGTTGATGTTTTATGAGATTAATTCTTTCTGTTGTTCCGTTTTTCTTCTTTCTGATGCGATACATATTCTCTGCTATTTCATGGTAGATTTGAGACAAGAATAAGTTACAAAGATACTGACTTAAATATGAACCAATACTCAATCCAGTGTCAAATGTCATGATTAACATCTCTATCAATTCGAGTAGCGGTTCATTCTTAATGTATTTCCGAAGAAATTCCATTAATTTGTTTCTGTCTATTGATGGATAACATTTGCTGATATCGCATTGACCAGCGTATCTGATATCTTTATTTCTCATCCATCGTTTTATTGCTTTGATACCGTAGGATTGACCTCTGCCTTTCAGTGCTGCGCATTGGTATTCTCCAATTCGCCTTAAGAAGTCTTTCATAGCTTCTACTGCGATATAATCGTAGATTTGCTGTTTAATGTTCTGAATTCCAATTCTTCGCACTTTCTGACTGGAAGCGTCAATCTTTTCTTTGTACCATATTGGTTGAAAGTGAATATTACCTTGAATGATTTCTTCACGTACTCCGTCAACCACTGTTTCAACCATCGGTTTCATTCCGTTTAATCCGAACTCATTGAACATTCCTTTAATAGTGTCTGTCGGAAGTCCAGTGTATTCAGAAAACATCGTCAATGAATCTCTTCTTTTGTATTTCTTTTTAAGGCATTTGTATACTGCCTTTTGAATCAGTTTTCTGTCTGTTATATCGATCGTTTTGCAATACGTCTTCATCGATTGTCTTTTTAAGGGCTTTCGGTTTGCACTACTAACCCCGGCAGATAGGCGAACCCTATCCGTCCTTACTCCTTTCGTCAAAAATAAAAGTTTCAGTAGGTCTATAAAAAGTATTTCGGGCATCTGTCCAAGAGCCTTTACGGGCTACACTCTTTACGAGTGCGAAATACGACGCAAGGATTTATATATATTAGAAATTAACAATTTCAGCCGAGGTAATTCCAATTCGTCCTGTCAAGCCTGTTCCTGCAATTCACGTACGCTGAGCCAGCATTCGACCCATTCCTGAGATTACCGCGTGCGCCGTAAGTCCTTTTATTTTTGTCGGTCGTATTAGGGGCGATCCCCTCTTTCCTAAAGGAAATTCACCCCCAACGACCTCTTCTTAATCGCAGCCGAGGGAATTCCAATTCGCCCAGCCAAGCCCGTCCCAGCAAAACACGCACGCAGAGCCAGCATTCGACCCACTCCAGAGATCACCGCCTTGTAAATATTCTCGCATTCCAGATGTAGTTTTACCGCCAGCGTATAACATATCTGCGAAGCCTTGTGAATTTGACGAACCTTTTGCAGATGGAAACCATGCGCCAGTATCAACATCTACAGCAACATCACCAACCCAAAAATCCGAACCGTTTCCGTCAGGATTTGCTGGAATTGTACCGACATACGTATATGTGTTTCTAATCGTTGCATCAGAAGAACTGTGTGCTACACCCTTTGGTGCAACATACACTTTTTTGCTGTAATCATTTTGGAAGTCCATTACTGTATCAGATGCAACCATGTATCCACCGACAGCGTATTCACGGCCTTGAACTCTGTACGGATGCTTGCCATCTGTATTAGAGCCGAAAGAACCATCATGTTTGCCAATGACTGCATCTGTGCTTCCAGACCACCAGTGCATTGACGTAATCGTGATAGGAGCATTTACTGTATCGGATAATTTAATCGGCATGGTGTTAAATCCTGTTTCGATATCCAAATAGACCGCTTTATTATTTGCGTTAAGGGTTTCAATTTTAAGTACTTTTACATCATCTGCATATTTATGAATATTCGCTACTCCACGGTCATTATTTACACCGTTCTTTCCGTCATTGAGCTGACCGTATCCAACTGATACATAAGAGCCAGCGAGAATGTTCTGCGCCTGTGCGTTTGTAACCGGGAAATACGTATGTGCATCAGCAGATTCGATGGAAGCAGAGTATTGGAAACTGTATCCTGTGCATCCTTGGAATAAACTCTGACTATTCTTTGTAGCACCTTTGATGATGTTGAAAAGAATCTGAAATGTATTTCTTTCTGAACCAGCACCTAAATGACCTTTACCCTTTTTCTGATAATTCGTAATCATATTGTTATGACTCTGATTTCTTTCAGGTTTTAATCCAGGCTGACTTCTTAGTAATCCGTCAGAAGCAATACCTGATACATAAGCAGAACCAATACACCACGGAGTAATTGTTCTGTCTGCACGCTTACATTCTGTCCACGGTTTTAATTTATATTTTTCGTTTGGTGTGTCAGAAATCGTTACCAAATCGTACTCTGGATTTGATGCGTCCCAATTCCACCAAAAACTCATCTGCATAGCACCAACATCAACGCTACCTGTTTCTTGATAAGTATCATCATATTCTGTAGCAATCGGATATGCCGTGCCATCATCATTACGCTTGTAATTACAATGTACCCAGTCAAAAAGAGGGTGATTGCCATTCAGATAATCGTCCTTTCCCTCGGTTGTATCAGTGGACGGAACAAATTCCAATCCCGCATTATCTAACAGTTTCTCTCCGCTAGATGTTGGATTGGTTGCGAATTTCCAGATTTTTGTCTGATACACCTTTCCAGTTCTGCGGATATTATAAAAGTCTTTAATGGTTGATGCGTGCGGAGTGTTGTTGTGAATGTCTTTCATTACACTCTTCAAATCAGTGATATCTTCCTTTAGTAAACCAATGTCGGCTTTATTCTTCGCAATCTGCTCGGCATTTTCTCCTGCCGCTCCGCCGGATCCACCGTTCTTAAGCGCTTTCATCGCAATCGCCTGTGTTAAAAAGTCGTTCATTACTGCCATTCACCCCATTTCCCATTCGCTCCAACAAGTGCTATATCCAAGCTTGCCGTAATGCAACTTGATCCGATGCCAATCGGATAATCTCCGCCAAGCCCAGTTACCTGTTCGCAATTTGTTGGGAGCGTGTCCGAAGTTGAATCTGCAATCAAGTGGACTCTTATGGATCCGTCTGGTAATCGTCTTTCTACGTCTAGTACTTTAATCATGCTATCCCCTCCTAATATCCAAATTTCGCAATATTAGTATCATCTGACCAACAGCCGAATGTATCGTTATCGCCGTAAGCTTTGACTTTCACCGTAGCTCCGTCCATTCCGTCCATAAAATCATCCGTGTAATTGGTGCTGTAAAATGCTGTATAGGTCGTATCGTATTCTTTCCACGTTCCGTCAGCTTTTGTGATACGCACTTTGTAGAACGTTGCATTTTCAACTTCTGACCACTTGACTGCCACATAAGCATAATTAAAATACCTTGACTGGCTTTTATAGTACGATGCATATTCCACTGTCGGAGTACCGAGGATGCATTTCTCAATCCAGTTTTTCGCAGCATTGCTGATAGCTTCTTTCAGAGCATCATCTGGCTGAAAAGTAATATCTGGGATTTCGACAGACGGTGGTTTAAGTGGTGGCGTACATGCCGATACCGGTACAGCACTGGAAAGTGCCAGTGTAAGTGCGCAGATGATAGCCGCTAATTTTCTTCTTTTTCTTTTCATATGTTGATTCCTCCTATTCTCCGATTGCGATCCAAGTGTATTCTTTTCCGTTAACCATATTTGTTACTTCTGCTCCATTCTTCGGTGTATATGTTACTTCCCCACCGTTTATAGCGATCGTTCCTGTCGATGTAGATGATGTTTTCAAATATTGGCTGTAACTATTTCCAATTCCTTTCGTCTTTCCATTCTGGTGCAGCAATGCAATGATGCCCGTGTCACTCGTGCTTGTAACCGTCTGCATTATCACTATGCATGATATTGTTTTTAATCCAGTGTCAAACGTAACCGCATTCGCACCTCCTCCCGTGATGGTTCCTTTCATAGTTTTTGCCGACACACTGAGCGTTCCGGTAATATTCACACCATTGCTTGACGTAAATGTTTTTCCAATTCTTACATCTGACGCTTTTGCATCTCCATAAATACTGCCTGCTTCGTCGTACACAATCGTTTTTTTAGCGTCCCCTTTTAACAAGACAGGCTTGTTTGTATCTGCAAGAGAGACTTCAATTGTGTGCTTAAGGACTGGTAGTGTGCTCTGACCATAGCCCGGAATAGTGATTGGTATTGATGATAGTTCTGTTTTTTTGTTGTAGCCTTAATATCATTCTCGCCAGTCAGTGTTCCCTCAATCTTCTTTCCATTGACGTATGCGCTCTTTCCAGATTCGATGCTGTTCGCATCCGCATTCGCATCAGACGTCAATATCCCGATAAAATCCTGTCCTCTTGCTTCCAGTTCTGCCGGCTCGAAGAGTTCTTCTCCCTCGAGTGCATTTCCGGTAGCGAAAGTGGTATGCCACTCTCTTTCCGAGCCTTTTTCCCGCACACAAACTGCAAATCTGACACTGCCTTTGTGTGAGGTGACTTTTCTTCCGAGCACCCACTCAAAAGTGACGTTATCTCCGGAAACCGTCATGTTCTGTACAGTGTATCTGTCCTTTCCGGACTTCTCACCAGATGCATTCTGCACATTGATATAGACATCTGATTTTGTCAGATTGATGTTGTCTCCAACGATTTTCGGGCATCTGAAATATTTTCTTACGCCCTCATTGTCATTTTCAACACCCAAAAGGTTTTCTCCTGCTGGGATCACAATGCTGCGATCATCTGCGTTGATTTCCAGATATTTAATCTCTACCATAGTCCACCTCCTAATCTACCGGAATAAAGATTCCTCTGATTGTCACACCAGTCCATGATCCGCCATTTTTAAAGGCAGATACATACAATTTATCGCTGTTCTGGCATTTGCCGAAAAATGTTGAGGATAATTTATAGTAGTTGCCGTTTTGTCCCATATCAACTTCGTTTAGTTTGCAAGATACTTCCTGACTGTATTGTTCGCCATTGATGGTCGATACCACATTTAGCGCAAATGCATATGTGATTCCGGCTTTTAACTGACTCAGGTCAAGCGTTGCAGTCTTATAAGAATCCAAGTCTGCTCCCTGTGCGGAAACATTGATAAATATCGTCTCCCTGTTGGACAATGTGCTTTTCACGCTGTCTACTTCGGTGTCGAATTCCGCTGCGGATCTCCGGACCGTAAACAATCTCTTGACATCTGCAATGGTAAGTCCGTTGATCTCAACCTGATACAGTGGCATATCTGCCGTCAGGTCACCGCCCTGAATGTCTCCAGACGTATAAGACGGTACCGCCGGATTGCTTTCGCTCGGTGTGCCTTGAATCACCTTAATCTCTATCGCCTCAACCTTTGAGCTGGTATTCTTGGTGTATCTTGCCACGATAAGGTCAATACGCTTCATTCCTTGTGAGCCATTTGCAATCGTGACAGGATTTGTCGTATTCTTTTTGATCGATGCAGCACAGCCCTGATGGATAAGCACTCCGTCTGTGATCCGGATCTCATTGTTTGAGATAACCACCGCATTAAGCTGCTGTCCGGTCTGCAAGACGCAAGAACCTTTTCCAAAAATACCGATATTGATATCTCTGTCCTGCTCTGCCGTAACATGCGGCTTTCCTGTATACCCTGTAATGATTTCCATCAGCTTTCTCCTTTCAATTTGTACTCAATCTTTTCTTCTCCATCCGTTATCTTCCAGATTTTCTTTCCAATTGGTTTCCGCATATATACTCCTGTCAAATAATCTCGACCGCCTACGATATCTCCAATATCTATCTCGTCTTCCAATGTTTCCAATGTCAGATCGTATTCTATGGAATTCTTCTCTTTCTCCAGCCGTTCCGTTCCACCCTTTAACAGATCCTCATATTCCGAACTTGAACTGTCGTAGATATCTGCAATCTCATCAACGCCTTGGAAGAACTGAGTCTGCCCTATTTTTCCGTTCTGGTCAACGTACAAATGGATTACCAGTCGATCTTTGAGCTCGCCTTTTCCGAGACAAATCATATGATTGATACCGCGCTGATTGTTATCCATCGTAAAGTATAGACCGTTGTCATTTGAAAACTCGCATTCCACCGAACGATCCCTAATCGGAACTGCGCTGATCACAACATATCCTGGCTCTTCTTTTTCTCTTTGAAAAAACTTGATATCCAGTCTGTATCCTACCGACTGCAGCATCTTTTGCAGTCCCTCATAGAGCGTGCAATATCTGTCGAATTGATAGTCTTTTACTTGTACCCCTGTATCTGCATCACTTCCATAAAATAGCCCCGGGAACGCTTCCTTTACTTTTTCTCCCACGATCTCATTAAGTTCACCAGTTGCTGTTGCATAATCCTGTCCAGATTGCGGTTCAATGATCTTTTTCATCATCATTCCACGCCAGGTATATCCTTTCGCCGTAATGGTATTCGTCTTTGTGCTGGTTTTTATTTCCCGGACTATACCACCAAACTCTGTTTCCGGAACATAAAAAAAGCAGCCGTTCTCGACTGTTCCATCCCACTCTGACCTCTTATACTCAATCTCAAAATCATTCGTGGCTTCTTCTCCAATCTCCATATCAAGCGTTGTGTATACAACCCCAAGCTCTTTTCCTTTTGTGTCGGTATATATCAGATCCATTTCGGCGCACCCCTCTCTTTGTAAATGGTCAAATCGAACCCGAAAGTCCTATCCCAGTTAAGGATAAGTTCTCCCGAAGGAATCCATTTAAATACACTGTTTTTCTTCTCTCTCTTTTCAAAAATACTTTGAATCGTTCCATTACTCAGATATTTCATCACTTTCTTTTCACGGCTCCTGATTACAATATATTCTCCTGCTTCTAAGGTATCGTTTACCTGATACGGATAACCATTTACAATAATCTTCGGATCTACACACGGACCATAGATTGTCATTTCAAAATTACTGTCCCTGAAATGGTCAATATACCAATTTTCTGTCCCGGATTTCGGTCTTGAATAATCATATGAATAATCATACGGATACTCCAGAAATGCATAGTCCTCTCTTCTCTCAGCTGAATCCGGATAAAAGCTTTTCTTTTCCTCCATCACCCATACCGGGTATGGAGCATATATTTTAGCCTCAATCCGTTCCATACGGGTACGGCTGTCTTTCGCGCCTATTTCACTTCCGATCACGAAACATTTTATTTTGTAACCGTTCAGAAAAAGCGTTCCCGGAAACTTTCTGAAGATATCTTCTTCACACAGATCCGCAAAACGGTTTGCGTTTTCTGCTCTTTCCCTTTTATCACCGAGGAAATCAATGATCACTTTATAGGTTGCTGCGTCTCTTCTGAACTCTTCAACTTTCCTTCCCTGTGCCTGTTTCGTATCTTCTACTTCCCATTCCGAATCATAAAGTCCGGATGTCCTGATTTTTGCGCGGATCTTTTTATCGCTTAATACAATTTCTTCCTGTGAACTTCCACTTAAATATTTAAGCATTAAATACCACACCCCAATCCGACAATGTTCTTGTAACTTCTCGTTCGCCCAGGTAGGCTCTGATCTGTAGATCTTTCACTGCGTCCTTTATAATGTTCCGAAGTGCTTTATACTGTGTATACTCGTTTTCAGCCATGTTTCCAAATGTCATGCTTGTACCGCTATAGTCAACCGCTTCTTTCACCGCATTCTGTGCCAGCAAAGAGTTTTCTGTCACACCATTTGCCAATCCCTGCATAGAATACTGTCCCATTCTCCAGAATACTTTCGATGGCGAATTGATTTCCAGTTTTTTCTTTGCCGTTGCGATTGCATCGCTTGCCACTCTGCTTGCCGCCGAGATAACTGCAGATCTTCCGTCCGAAATTCCATTCGCAAGACCAATAGAAAGATTATATCCATATAACTGCGTCTTTGATGCCGTACATTGTGCTGCAAACACATTGATTGCTCCACTCGCTACACTTCTTGCTTCCGTTTTTACATTTGATTCTCCATTTTTCATCCCCTGGACAAGTCCAAGATCTACGTTTTTCCCAGATTCTCTTGTCTTTTTCGATGGTGACTGACATCCCAAGCCATTATTTACCGCTTCAACCGTCTTGACTCCCAGATCTTTACCGGCAGCATTTGCTTTTTCCTGTGCATTCTGCATTCCCTGAACCAATCCCATCACGGTATTTGTCCCACTTTCCTGCATAACAGATGTAAGACCATCCATTCCTCCTGCAATATTGGCAGCTCCAGACGTAAGTAGCTGCTGTCCCCATTCATTTGTCATTCCCTGAATGTCCACACTCTGGCTCCAAAGGTCATTCGCTTTTTTCAGTTCTTCATCTGTCATGGAATTGAACGCTGCAACATACCCGGATCCCTGTGGTCCCATCTCTGACAACTTCTGCAAAATGCCCTGGTTAATTCCTCGATCAGCAAGAGCGGACAGATTTTGTTCCCATGCAGTCACGCCGTCTACCTGGCTTTGCATGTTTGCCAGCAAGTTCTCGGTCGAAATCTGCGTACCGGCATCAAACTCCTCAAACATATCCATCTGGGACTTCAGCGCACTCTGTACATTTTCCTGCATAGTAAGAACACTGTTTGTCACATTCACCGCCAGTTCCTGTTGTGATACTGACAAATTCTGATATGCTTCCAGTTCTTGACCTGCCATTGTAATACTGACCGAAGATTGCTCTGTCGCCTCAGTCTTTGCGCTGGTATTATTCTTTGTGGCTGCCGTATTATTGTTTGTCTCTTCCGTCATATCGGAGAGATAACTCATATACGGTTCCATCTCGGCGTTTGCTTCTTTGATTGCATCATTTATCTCTTTTTGACTGTCCTTTGCCGTTTGCTTCGCATCATTGAGTTCCCGTTCATCGTCAGCCATCTGTCTTAACGCCTCTGTAACTGTAACTATATTCCCGTTATACTCAATCGTTGCTTCTGACTGATCCTGTGTGGCAGCGTAAAGTTCATCAACATTATCTGCACCTTTTTTCAGTGCCTCGCTATACTTCTCCTGTGCTTCTTTCGTTGCCTCTGTCTTTTCCCTGAGTACATCATTTACTTCTGACCGCTTCGCTTCGATCGCCGCAAGCTTTTCTCCAATTTCGGAAACTTTGTTCTCTGCATCTGCTTTTTCAACTTCTGCATCCACCAGCTTTTCCACGCTGTCTTTCATTTTTTCCTGCGCAACCTGAATTTTCTGCATTTTCAAAGCACTCTTTATGTAGTTCTTCATCTCTTCCGAACTCATGCTTAATTTTCCGGTTGTCTCGTCAATCGCAAGTGACATTTCCGGAAACATGGTATTCAGTTCCATGACAATCGTTTTCATCCGGCTTTGCTGTTCTGTCGTCTGATTGGATTGTCCGGCAAGCTTTACAAGCTCATCTGTCAGGTTATTCGCCAGTGTTCCGCTTGCATTTACCTCTTCCATGGAAGAAGTCATATTCTGAGTTGCTTGTTTCAAGGCTTCGCTTGTTTCCGATGCTTTGTCCTTCAGCTCGGAAGTGGACTGTATCAGCTCGTCCGTTTCACTGGTCGCATCCCCCATTTTGGATGCCAACACAGCCGTTACTCCGATCAGCGCCGTTACTCCTGCCACAACCAGTATTGCCGGATTCGCAGCCAATACTGCATTAAATCCTGCCTGCGCTACAGTTGCCCCTTCTGTTGCTGCTGTCTGCGCCACGGTTGCCGCTGTCTGCGTTGCTGTAGCTGCCGCCTGTGCTTCCTGCGCCACAGTAGATGCTGCTTCTGCCGTTGTCGCTGCAGTTCGTATTCCAATCAGTTCCGCCGCCTTTTTTCCGAAATCAACCAGCGAGACCCCGGCATCTTTTACTTCAGAAATAAACTTTTTGCTCTTATTTACAACAAAAATACCACCGATTGCAGTTCCCGCAAGCTCTGCCACCGGAACAATCGTTTCAAGATTGTCTGCAACCAGTTTAATTCCTTTTTGTGCCATTGGAAGATATTTCACAAGTAATGGCTGTACAACATCCGCTTGCACCGTCCTTCCAAGAACCTTCCACTGGTTTGTGATACTGTCATACTTGATGTCCTTTACCTTTTCCATGGTTCCCTGGACATTTTTATAGGAATTATTTACGTTGTTCAGAGAAGTAATTACCTTCATGGCATTATCTTCTCCCAGCGCACTCCAGGTATCGCTTGCCAGTGTCAGTGCTTCCTGCTCATTCTTCATGCTTGCCAGATCAGAAATCACCGACTGGAACACTTCTTTTGTAGTTGCACTGCCATCATGCCACTTTTTAACAAGATCCTGTGTGCCGGCAGAAAATGATTTGATGTGATCATCTATTCTTCCGTCAGCAAGACTGTTTCCGAATTCCTTGACGTAGTCATTTACTTTATCCAGATTATATGCTCCGGAGTTTAAACCGTTTTCAAGGATTGCAAACATCTCTTCCGCTGAAAATCCAGCCTGCGCCCACAGAGAAGAATATTCCGTAAGATTATCCGCAAGTTCTCCGGATTTATTTAACCCGTTTTGAGCTCCTTTTGCCATCAAATCGAATGCAGTCTTACCATCGATCCCCATATTTGTCACCAGTGCATCTGCGCCTCTGATTGATTCGCTCAGATCCATCCCAAATACGTCTTCCAATGCCATTCCGTTCTCTGCAAGCTCTTTGATTTTTGTCGGATCTGTCTCATTCGTATACTGCTTCACCAACGCCATTGCACTTGCGGCTTCATCAATCGCATCTCCGTAACCACCTTTATACAGATTCTGCATTTCCTGTGAATAAGCTGCAGTTTCTCTTGCTGTTGCCCCTGTACTTGCCTGGAGTTTCTGCTGTGCATCTTGAAGCTCCAGCGTCCCCTGCACCGCATCTTTGAACACATTCGTTGCGAGACTTTTTCCGGCGTCTACCATTGTATTGATCAAGTTTGCCTTAATAATTTTCCCGGTACTGGTAATCTTTTCTGCAACATCATCTGTCTGTTTTCCAAACTTGTCAATACTTTTGGCGCACCCGTCTGTTGCTTTTTCTGCCTCTTCCAGATAGGCCGTATTCTCATTTACCGCTCTCGTTGCCTTGATTGTCTGTGCCTGTGCATTATTTAACTGCTTCTGCCAGTCCTCCACTCTGTTTCCGGCTCTTTGGTAGGTGGCTTCACCTTTTTCCACCTTTTCCGTTAATTCACTGACTGCTTCCTGCTGCCGTGATAACGCTTCTTCTGAAACATCCGAAGACTGTTTCATTTCATCCAGTGTGCTTTGTGCCTGTTCCAGCTTTGTGCGGTACTCCTGAAGTTCTGTTCCAACACGTGCATAATCTTCCTGTGCATGTGTCAAACCTTTCCTTACTGCCTCCTCTTTTTCTACCTGCTTATCTAGCGTCCTTGTCAGGACCTCATTCTTCTTACGCAATGTATCAACCGAGTTTGCATTTCCCGCCGTTTCCGCTTCTACAAGCTTCATTTCCGATTTCATTGTAGACAGGCTTTTATTGCACTGTGTCACCGCTGATCTGAATTCTTTTTCGCCATCGAGCGTAATGTATGCGCCCACTTTTTTCTTTGCCATTTCTTCTCTCCAAACCGGCATAAAAAAACCGCCTTCTCAGGCGGTTTTCATGCATCATCTACCAAAATCTTTTGCTATGCTTTCTTCTATGTATTTGTTCAATTCTTCTTTGACTTTTCGCTTTTCGCATAAATGCCGTCCCTTAATTCCCGGTGATGCAAATTCATCCAGTTTGAAATAAATATGCCGTGGGATATAAATAATCAGAGCCGTTATAAACGGAAGCGCCAGGCAGAACAGTTTTCCTGTTGTGGCGAACTCAAAAAGAGAGGCTGCCGTAACAGACAGGAGCGCTGTCGCAATATAAATATGCCGTTTTGCATAAAATACAAGTATTCTATATATCACCCATGCATATATCTTAACTTTCTGCATTTCCAGTCCTCCTCTTCTTTCTACATCATACCACATTTTTCTTTACAAATCCATCATTGAAGCAATTTTCTGCTGCTCAAAAACCTGTCTTCTCATCGTAATATTATGCATTTTCTTGAATTCTTCAAAAAGATCGCACCATTTACCGAAATACATATGTGCAACCTCTTTTTCCGTATATCCAATCCGCATCCCAATAAGTACCACCCACGCAAAGTTTATCGGTTCTGGTTCTCCGCCTTCCCCTGCGTGGTTGTCGCGTTTTTTCTCTCAAAACATCTTGAGAATTCCTGATGCAAGATTGTAGATAATTCTCTTGGGTTGAAATCAATCTGCCGGATCAGTGTTCGATCACTGATTTCCGGAATCTCCTCTTTGTTTTCTTCCCGTTTGATTGCGAGTCCCTCCTGAATGAACCATACCGCTGCCTCGTTGATAATCTTGATATCCGGCATCTTGTAATGTCCAACAAGAAGTCCGTCTTCATTTCTGACTTCTTCACCGTATTCATCCAGCTCCGGTACGAATCCATTCAGCATATTTTCATATTTTCCAAGATCCTCATACTTGTCCTGGATCTTTTCCAGGACAAGATTGTCACATTTCATAGGGTATTCTTTTCCAGATAATACGATCATATTCATTTCTTCAAACATTTTCCTGCCTCCGATTATTCTGTTACTCCAAACATCGTATTGATCCATTTCAGCGCATCTTCTTCTGAGCTGCAAGCCTCTGTTTCTTTCCATGATCCGTCATCCAGTCCAAGCGCTCTTCCCGAAATAGACGGTGTTTTATATTCAATAGAATCTCCTTTGGTTGAATAATCTTCTGACGGTTCCGTAAATTTTGCTTTTTTCAGAAAATTTCCAATAAAACTTCTGACTCCATCCACTTTTTCAACAGACACCCATGCCATTCCAACATAGTTCGCCTGGTCATCTACATTGAATTTTACATTTTTCTTTTCAGTACCAACCGTATGTCCAAACATTTTTTCGTGTGCTTCGATTGGAAGTGTACTGGTATTCAGTGTTACTTCCGCATAAGTAAACTCTTTGTCGTATTCCGCCTGCTTATCATCCGCATTTAGACTGCCTTCTGCATAATTCGGGTTTACCTGCAGTCCAATCGCCTTTCCGCAGGCAAAAGGCTTATCGTATTTTCCACTTTCTAACAATTTTGCAATAATTGGTTTTCTAAGTCCTACATATGCCATTTTATTCTTCCTTTCCGATTCCTGCCATTTCTTCCAGCCAGGAATCCGCTTCTTGCATTGTGTTAAATATTTCTTTTTTTCTCCATTGTCCGCCGTATGCCGGCACCGCTTTTCCTGATGCCTGCATTGTCACATACTTTAGTGCTTCTCCCCTTGTCTCTATGTCCTGTTCATCCTCTGTCAGCCGAACTTTATAGAGCCAGACTGCCACATAGTACGTTTTCCCATTACGCTTTTCTCTCACTCTGACTCCCAGACCAATGTATTCAGACAAATCTGTTTCATTCGATGCAGAACCAGTCTCTGATACTTCGAGTCCGAAAACTTCTTTTTCGGCCGTCTGGGTAATCTCCGAAGTTTCCAGCGTTACGGATGCATACGCAAACATTTCTTCCTCGTCTTCTGAATTGATGTCCCCGTATTCGCTAACATCTTCATATTTTGGATCAATTCTTATCCTTACAGCTGATCCATATCGAAATCCGTTTGAATACTGGATTCCATTTTCCGTCTCACTGTATTTCGCGCCGACAACGTGTGCCAATCCTGTATAAGCCATCAGTCTTCCTCCTCAATATAGCAAGAAAAGCACAAATGGTAATATTTTGTTTCTTTCTCGTATATGGAATCTATATCAGTCACCGTAAATCCTGCTTTTCGCAATAATTTACGAATCGTTTTTCTGTCATCCATATAGTCTTCCCGGGTATATAAATGGATCTGCATGTGCAATGTCCATTCCTGGTCTTCATCATCAGCAAAACATTCCGCTGAATCAATTTCCGGGTTATATACAATATATTTCCCCGGTGGAGATTCATAAGGGCAGCAAAGCGGCCAGATATTCTGTGTGATTGTTTCCAATGCTTTTTCAATCTTCTGATTTACATTCACGTTCCTATCACCTCATCAAATTTCCTCTGCATTGCTTCCAGACATTCTCCTTCTGCATTCTGTACTGCTTTGGAAATAACCGGTCTTGCCTGCTGCTTTGTTGTTCCATAATTGAGATATGCCAGTTTCTCATTCCGGCGAACACCTTTTTTATCTTTTCCGCTCGCTGTGATCGTTACATAATGGCCCCGTTCGTTCTTTTCTGGTTTCCGTGACTTGATCGATCCGGCAAGATCTCCCGTTGCATAGCCTCTGTTCGCCTCTGCCTGCACCTGTCCTTTCAGTTCTTTTTCCAGTATCGGTGCCGCTGCTTCCAGTATTTCCGGTGCATACTCATCCAATTCTCCGAGCTTATCAAGCTCTTTCGCAAAATCTTCAAATCCAATTGCACGAAATCCCATTTTACCCACATGTTATTTCCACGAAAGCTTTTCCCTTTTTGTAAGCACGAATAATATCATACTCCTCGTCTTCGTAGATCACCTTTCTTGCATATTCCGGTTTTCCCTCTTCGTTTGTATGCCTGCTTTCTTCCCATTCCTCCGGTCTAAGCTCGAATACAATGCGGGCACTAACCCCTGCCCGCATCGATTCATATGCCTCCGCTCTTGTCACAGATTTTTCACGCATATAAGCTTCTGTTGAATGTTCTATCTTTTCAGGAAATCCATTCTCATTCTTGCTTATTTCTTCCCATATCAATTTAGCTGGTTTCATTACACGCTCTCCTTTGTGTAATCACCTGAAAGAGCCATAGAATCTCTTAATCGTTCGAACGCCAGATGAAATCGTTCCGTGTCCTCGTCATATCCAAAATTCGCTTTACAATATAGTACTACTGCCTGAAAATACAATTCGTCATTTTCTGGGGTACCATATACTCCAGCAATTTCCATTTCTTTCGAACATGCCATTGCCAACGCTTCTATTTCTTCTCCATCTTTTGTTCTGACTCTCTTTTTTAGTTTCTCAACTGTTGCCTCATCCATATTACTCTGTCTTCTTTGTAAGCGTTACCAGTGAATTCAGATCCAGTGCCTTGCCGTCACAAATCATAACTGCTTTCGTAACCTGATCTTCTGTATCGTTGTCTTCATAGCTCTTTACTGTCATTGCATAGTTTGTATTGAACATATAATCAGACCAATCATACAGAAATGCTAATGTACTTTCCGCCTTTGCTGTTGTTCCGTAGCTTTCCATGTAATCATTTAAGACTACTCTTCTTCCAAGAAGAGTTCTCTCCGGCTTTCCTGCGATTCCATAATTTACTCTCGCAATTGGCTGTCCATTTGCATCTACCTCTCCAACAAACGCCATGAAAGTTTTTTTCGTCATATTCCAAACTGCACCGTTCTCATAGGCCAAAGGAAGTGCCGCTTCTGCCTCGATAAGCTTTGCATATAAGGAATCATCAGTTCCTACTTCTACACTCTGTCCAGTTAAAACTTCCTCTTTTAAGATTCCTTTTGGTTTTCCTTCTCCATCTCCATTTACAATCGCTTCTTCCTGCGCTTTTACCATCGCTTCCGCAACACTGTTTACAAAAATTGTTTCAAAAACAGCCAGTGACATTGTTACAGTTTCTAATGTCATTGAAATTGCGCATCTTAATTTATATCCCTTGATGTCAATTCGACCCGTTGTTTTCTTCTGTTTTTCGCTTGTGCCGCCTTCCGCTACCCAAGTAGCAACCGGTTTTACATTTGATTTCGGAATGCTTGCTCCTGGAGCATATGTTGTTCTTGTAACCAGCGGAAGAATCATTCCAATTGATTCCATTTTTTCAATAATACGATTGATTACAACCGGCGCAATTACAGATCCAACATCTCCTGTTTTTGTCGGTCCGGCTTCATTTCGAAATTTATCCGGAATCTTTGTTCCATTGACAACATAATTCATAAATGCGATTCGGTATTCCTTAGAATCAAACATATTTTCCGGTTCTGTGATTACAGCTCCAAAGTCAATCATACTTCCAGTCTGATCAAACGCTTTTGCCGGTTTCGGCTCTTCGTTCAGTGCTCTGAAATTTGCCTGTGCCTGCGCAATGGCATCCCATTTCTCATCCAGAGCCTTTACTTCATCCATTTTAGAATCTGCTTCCTTGATCTTCCCTTCATTGATCAGACCTTCCGCTTCATCCATCAGTTTTTTTCTCATCGCTTCATACTGCTTTTTGTTCATCTTTTTTCTCCCTTCAATTTTAAAAGTTTTAACTTCTGCAGTGCCACTTTATCCAGAGCCTTTTCTCCGGATTCCATCATTTTTCTTGCCGCATTCATCTTTGTCTGATCCGGCAATTTGAACATAGGTCCTGCCACAAGCTGTAAGTTTGTTTCCTTTTCTTCAAACATAACCTTGTCAATCAGTTTCTTTTCTTTCGCCTGATCTGCAGTCAGCCAGGTTTCATGCTCCATCATTTCGAGTGCCTCTTCCTGGCTCATTCCGCTCTTGGCAACATACGCTGTACTCAACGCATTGTCTGCTGTTCGCAGCGTTTCCGCCATATGTTCCATATCGCTGTGATTTCCTTCTGTTCCTGAAGAAACACAATGTACCATCATCAGTGCTGTCGGGGACATTTCACAATATCCTGCCATTGCCACAATCGATGCAGCACTGCAAGCCTGACCAGTAATATAGATTTTCACATCTGCCGCACACTGTCTAAGCATGGTGTAGATCTCTGATCCGACATCAATGATCCCTCCTGGAGAATTTATCATGACCTCCACTTCATCACCCGGCTGAATATTTTTCAGCACATCTGTTACATCTTTCGGAGCTGTGCTGTCCGCACCGAACCAGTCATAATACCACTTGTAATCGTTTGGGATCATGACACCCTTAATATCAATCCTGTATTTCATTCTTCTTATCTCCTCCTTCCGCAGAATCAAGTAATCTTGTTATAATTTCCGCCGTGACCATATAATTTTTACTGTCCATTTTTCCCAAAGCTTCTTTCACCAGATTCACAACCTGCGTATCCAGTCTTCGTATCGGTTCGTCGCCACCCGGAATCGGAGCCATATTCAGCGTTGCTCTCCATTCATTCGGAAGCATTGCACCTCTGTCAACCATTGCTTGGAATGCCAGTTTTGTTGTAAGGCTTGCGCAGGAAAGATTGTTTGCTTCAAATTCGATTCGGTTTCCGAACCCCCGTTCCTTTCTGGTAAAGATTCCGGTTGTATAGGTCTGGTGCATCTGAACAACTTCCGGTTCTATCTCCGCTTCGTAATACGCATTCCATTCATCCTCGTTATAATCACTCTGGACAATTTTCTTGTTGGTATTGAAAAATGAATAGATTCTTTCGATTGTGCGATCCGTCTGTGCTGCATTTGGAACGTAATCTTTTGGTTCAATTCGCTCCACCTTTGCCTTCGCATCCACGCCAGCCGCCCCGAACGTATCCGTTTCAACAGCCAGATAATTTTCAACGAACTTCTCAACATTTCTCTTGATGTCCTCTTCCCTCATTGATGAACTGTAAGTCAGAAGCCACCGTATGATCCCGCTGTTCTTGATTGCGCGGATCATCCCTTTGTCAATCGTGCCGATCACATTCATCATCTGCGTAAGTGCCGGCGCAGGACTGTCTCCGAAAATATCATCTTCGTTGTAATCGTGGCGCAAATGGATGATATCTGCATACCGAAATGTCCCACTTTTCCCATTACGATACAAAAATTTCAGGAACAATTCACCCGAGCTGTCATACTTTGCTTCGGCAGACACACACGGGACTGGATACAACTGCACCGGTTTCTCGTTCTCATCCCGTACGATCAATATGAATGCATTATTATTCAAACATAACTGTGTAGCAACCTTTTCCTGCATCTGCTGTGCCGTCATATACGGGTTTGGTTCGGAAAGTAAAAATCTGATGTTCGCTTCCGTGTTTACCTTGATCCCGCCTTTCGGATCATCTCGGATATGTTTTCCAACCAGCTTTCCGATCGCTTTCACTTTCGGACGGATGCAGGCTCTTACAATATCACTTTCATATAACTTTCCATCCCACGCATAGTAATAATCACCTGTCATGGTAATCATCTTGATCATGTTATGCTCTGTTGCTTTTTCGTCTGTCTTTGTTGGTTCTCTTTTCCAAAATGGTTTCATGTTACCTCCACAAAAATAAGAGCCTCCTGGCTCTCTAAATCAATGACATATATTCATTTATGTTATCCTGCATCACTACATAGGCATCCAACAACGCCGCTGTTCCATCAATCCTTCTTCTTGGACTGCTTGTTTTGATCGGCTGTATGTTATCGTTTCTGTCAATATCTACTGCCGTATTGCACAAACACCATTTATCAACCGGATTGTTGTTATACACGATCAGCTTTCTTTCCAGATCAGCTCCAAGACACTTCATCGGCTGCGATAAAGTCTTTTTTCCCTGAATCACCGGTATCATTGCTGATTTTCCGAAATAGTCCTGCATATCTTCCACAAAATATTTTGCACTCCATGCATCATAGCCGAACATATTCAAATAAATATCTTGCTTTTCCTGTATTTCTACAAACCATGCTTTTACATCTCTGTAGGAAATCTTGTTTCCTGGACACGTCCGCACATATCCTTTTTCTATCCAGATATCGTATGGTACTTTGTCCTCTGTCACATGTTTGTCTACCAGTTCTTCTGGAATCCAGTACATGGAAATTACATAAATATGTTCATCATTCGGAACTTTAAACAATACTTTCGCTGCTGTTAAATCCGTTGTAGACGACAGATCGACTCCGCCGATTCCATATCTCGGCTTTAACACTTCCAGATCGTACTTTTCCGGATTATTCGCCTGTTCAAATGTGAGCCATGCCTCTGATGAAGTTTCCCTGATGTTGAACTCTTTACAAAGCAGATTTTTAACCATGATCGGATTTTTCTTGGCTTTTTCCACCTTGTCTTTCAAAGTTTTGGCATTCTTGATCGTTCCAAGTCCCGGATTTGCTTTCATCCAGCATTCTTCCTGCGTCCACTCTTTCCGATTGTCCAATTCATAAATAAATGCAATCAGATGTTCGTCTTTGTAGCCATCTGGATCAAAATATCCATTGATCACATTCTCTGCCTCTTCATACTTTTGATCATAGATATCTTCCCGGATAGTTCCGGCTGTTGAAGTAATGCTGATCAGCGGCTGTTCCCTCGCTGTGATTCCATCCGCCATGATATCATACAAGGCTTTCCCCTGTTTCCACTGGTGGATCTCGTCCATTAGAACACAATGGATATTAAGACCATCCAGAGTATCACTATCTGAAGCCAGAGGTTTAAATACACCATCGTTGAACTCTGTTGTAAGTTCTGCCACCAGTGGTTTCACTCTTCTCAGAAGTGATGGCGATTTCTTCACCATTCTTTTCGATTCCAGCCAGATAATCTTACTCTGATCTTTCTTGGTGGCAACCGCATATACTTCCGGTCCCATTTCTCCATCAGCAGTAAGCATATAAAGACCAACTACAGATGCCAGAAGAGATTTTCCGTTTTTCTTTCCTACAATCAGGATCGATTCTCGGTACTTCCGGTTTCCCTCAATATCAATAAAGCCAAATACTGTTGCAAGATAAGCTTTCTCCCACAATTCAAGCAAAACTCTTTTCCCACCAAATTTTCCTTTGGAATGTCTGCAGTAATTTTCAGCGAACTCAATTACATGATTCGCCCTCTTGGGACTGTAATAATATTCTCCCGGGTTTTGAATATCATAAACAACTTTCTTATAAGTCCGATACACCTTATTCGATACAATAACTTCTTTGCTCTGGATCTTTTCCCAGTATTCCAGAATTGGATTGTATTCTTCCGGGTATCTAATCATCCCTGCCATTTACAAAATCCTCGAATCCATCATTTGTCTTGGTCGCCACCTGCTCTTTCGGTACCAAATCCGTCAGCTGCTTTATGACAGCCATATAGTTTTTGATCATTGTATTATATATTTCAACTTCTGCAGACTTCTTGACGCCTTTCTGGTTCGCACCATTCTGGTATTCTTCTGTGTAACCTTTTTCGGCAATCTTTTGTCGCAATTCATGTAGAGAAGCACCCATGAAAGCAGCCTCTTCTACGAGATTTTCTGTTGCTTTTTTTGTTTTTTCATCAAGCTTTTTGTAGATTCCGCCAAGTTTTCTTTTCTCGGCCGCAATAATCTGTTCTTTTGTTTTTCCCTCATATTTCGCCACTTTTCCCGGTTTCTCCTTCCTTTTTTCGTTTATTTTTTTCACCATTACCTACACCCCCTCACGCGCGCGACCTGCGTGTTGCATGGAGGTAGGACTGTGGTCAGCCGTGATTTTTTACAAATTATTTTTCAGGGGGGAGTACGACCATTTCCCCCTCGCTATCGAATTCATATTTCACAAGACCGTCCGCCGGTCCATCTTTCATATTTTCTTTTTGATGGCAGACATGGCAGTCATACTTTAGATTATTAAATCCTAACGCAATGTCCAAGTCACTGATGTTGTCCGGCGTCAGTTCTATCTTGTGATGTACGATGTATCCTGGTACTTCATGACAGGTCTCACACATTCCGCCGTCAATCGATATTCTCTTTGCTATGTATGCTCTTCTACAATCCTTCCATCTCTTTGAATTGTAGAACGCTCTTGCAAATTCTTTTGCCATTCATCTCTACCTTCTATTCATTACAGTTGCAAGCTCACCAAAAAGGCTTGATAATTCCAAGCAGTCTTCTTTTGTGAGTTGGTGAGAAAAATAATCATCACACTGTTCATTCAGATAAACTGCATTGTTTTCAAAGCATATTGAAAATATTCTATCTTCTTTCATCTTGTCCAACAGGCATTTATGTTTATCAATTATCTCTTCTCTATCCATGGTTTCTTTCCTCTGACGGTTTCTGTATCTGTAATAAGGAGTTCTAAAAAAGTAATTGCAACAAACAAATGTACTGACGTATGAATAAATTCTTTCCAGAGTAAACCGCCAAACCTCTTTCCAGAATTTACGGCAAAGAAAAAGACAACAATCTTTCGACTGCTGCCCTGTTCATCTCTTTACCTGAATACACTATACCACAGACCAAGTGTATCATTCTATATCATCTTGAAGTTTTTTAGTGCTTCTGAATGTTTCCGGTGTACTTGTGCCCACTCATATCCTGTCTTTCTGCAGATATCCTTCCACCTCATAAGATCTATGTAGCAGTAAGTCAGTACATCTTTCTCTGTCTCATCTTCCATCTGCTCAATCTTTTCCCGGATCTCCATCCGGATCCTGACTCTTTTCTTCCTCTGCTCTACCAGTTTCCGTTCCTGCTCATCTACTTCTGCTGCATAATCCGACAGATCAGAAAGATTGCTGCTTTTCGGCAGCCCATCTGCTGCCAGTGCTCCTGGAAGCATCCTATCCAGCTTCAGGCGTTCCAACTCTTCCTCGATCCGCTTCTCCTGTCGTAATGCTTTGCCGTACTGTTTCAGGTATTCCTTTTTCTTCTCATTCTCTTCTTTCACTGTTTCCATCTGTATACCCTCCCTGTCTTCCTGTCTCTTAATACTAAGACCTCGAATCCTAACAGGCTTGCTATATCCTTTAATGCTTTGTGCGCTTCCTTTACATGGTGTGGAATCCGGCTTGCATCCTGGATGGCTTTGCCTGCTGTTGGATCACAATATCCTTCCTGGTTTTTATACAATGTTTCATCACCTTCTCTGCTACTCTATCATTGCCGGAATGAACAGCGCCCATAAGCCTCAATAAATTCCCGTTGATCCGGGAGACGTTCTGTTGTTGGAATCCATCCGTTACTCATTATTCTCTGCCTTTCTTCATGAAATCGCGGCAAATAATAGTGCTTCTTTGATCTTTCTGTTGTTCTGACTTGTCATGGATATTTCCTACTACTTCAGCATCAACCATTTTTATCCAGTACCCCAGATCTTTTCTAAAATCTCTTTTCTCGTCCCAGTCTACATAAAATCCGACATGGCAAGTCGTTGTACTGTCAAAGCAACTCTGATATTCGCCAAATTTTACAGGAGCATAATAATCACCATAATGGTATTTAATAATGTCGTTCTCCCATATCTTCCTTCCCTTCTTGTCTGTAAGTCCGGTGTATTGACAGATCGTATCCGAATCAACGAGATAGCCATTCTGTATGCACGTATCTGCATTTTTAATGTCATATATGAACCATTCGCCATACCTTTGAACCACATATCCCTCAACCCATTCGCCACCGTCAACTTTCTTCGCTCTAAAAAGAATCTCTCTATTCATTTCTCCTTCTTCCTTTCTTTCATGTACTTCAAAATTTCTTTTTTTCATTCAAGTGGAGTATCAGTTTATCTGCATCAATTAGTCTTCCCATTGTCCGTCCTCCTGTTCCATTCCGCAATTACTTCATCCAAATTGTGCCCTGTCGGATAAGATATTGCCGGCACCGGACAGTCTGGATTATTGCATTTGACCATGTATATTGTTCCACCGCTTGACCAATGTTCTATTATCGGTTTTCTTTTGCAGAGCGGGCATAATTCTAATTTCTCCATCAATCATTCTCCTTTGTATGGTTCCGGAAGTGACATCCATGCTATTACATCCAAAATTCGCCGCCCATCCGTGAAATTGATTCCATTCCAAAATGCTCTAAACGGGTATACCTTGTCTTGTTCGTTGCTTCCATATTTTGTTGTTACAAGATACACTTCAAGGTATTTTCCATCAAACACCGGATTTTCTTTTGGCTCTTCCGGCAGTCGTTCACTGCACGGAATCCATGTATTTTCCTTTAATGCCTGTATTCCTAACTCAATAGCTTTTGTCGTTTCCTCTGTCCAGCCCCATTCAAGATGTTTCACTAATCTATCTATTGCTTGTTGATTATTCATCTTCAGCCTCCTCTTCTTTTGGAAATTGAAAAATAAAAGTTTCGGAAATTTGATCTCTTACTTTTCCCTCTTTTCATCTTCTTCAGCTGCTTTTATTTCATCCTCCTCCATCTCTCTTTCTTCTGCGATCTGGATGCAAAGCACCGGTTTCCCTATTTTTTCATCTTTTATCATAAAAATCTCTTCCGGAATATACACTTTTCTTTTTTTGGGATTCGCTATAATAACACTCACCTGTGTACCATCGGCAAATTCTGCAAGATATTCTTTTAATTCTCTGTTTTCCATATCCTTTACCACCCCATGTCATTACGGTATCCAATTGCATTCGGATTTACCATGTATGATCTTTTCAGCTCCGATTCATCCAATTGGCGTTTCAACTGGCTTACTTTTTTCTTTAGTGCCCGATTCTCTTTTAGCACCGCCATGAGCTTACAGCTATCATGCTGATCACATTTTGTGTCTTCAGAATAGTTTTCGCACATCAGGCATACTTCTTTTTCAGTCATTATTTACCCCTTCCTGCGCCATGATTCTACGCCTTCCATTCCTTCTTTACTGGTCAACTGCTGCCACTCCCAGTTTATATAGCTCCTCACAATCCCTTTCTGATTCCTGACCTGCACATGGTACGGATAGATTCCAAGAATCGTGACTTTTTCCGTAGCGAGTCTGGTTTTACCTCCCTTCTGGGAAATCCTGCGCCTTAACTGTACTTTATCTCCAACTTTCATTTTTTGTTCCTTTCTGTCTTACCTTGCGTATTTTCTTGCTTACCGAGTATATGAACGCCCGCATATTGCCGGGTTTAGTCGTCTTCCTCTTCGTCTTTCTCACCCTCCCGGTTCTCTAAAATGATTCCGTTTGCATTTATGTCTCCGTCCGCTTTTACCATAATGTACCTTTCTCCGTTAATCATCTCTAAGGTAACAAGGTCCGTTCTGTCTGCGCTTACTGTTACATGTGCATCCGGAAGACCAATCTCAAATGTCTTCGTGCTTACTGTATTATCTGCGTCAATTTCAGCCGCGTCACAGTCTTTTGTTTTTTCTGCTGCCAGTTCCGGATCTATCCCGATGCTTTTTAATACGTTTTCCAGCTCCGCGCCTTTTAATATCCGGTTGTTGGATTCTGCTTTTATTTCACGGATTCTGCCAAGGTAATGATAAATATCTTTCGCCTGTTCCAAACTTACTTTTCCGTCTGCTGCATTTAACCCTTCCCTAAAAGCTTCTTTCTGCTCTTTTGGTGTGGATGGCATCCCGCATCGGAGTGTCTGCGTGATCAGGCCTGCGTCCGGTTTATCCGGAACTTTGCTGTAGTACCAGATATGTTCCGGATCTTCGTGGCGGTCTGTAAATGCCGGATATAAAAATCCTTGTGTCGGCATACTTACTACCCAGTCTCTTGTACGTTCCTGAATATCTGCCAGTTCTGGTTTATAAGATAATCCTGCTGCCGATAAACTTACCGGGCAGATACATCCGATCATGTACTCATAAACCTCTTCACTTTCATCCAGATCCGCTCCGTCCGTGGCAATTCCCGGAATGTCGTAGATTCCACTGGCAATTAGAATCAAAGAATATCCTTTATTCGATATGCCAATAGACTCTGCAATCTCTTCCAGGAAAATCTGGCGTACATCATTGTCTTCTAATCCTGTTTTTACAATCGTGTCCAGATGCTGCTTTCTTGTTTTTTCCTTAAAATCCAGCTGAAACATATTTCTTCCAAGCTTTCCAGATAAAACTTTTTTTAAGATATCCAAGTATTTGAATGTTTCCGTCTCTTCGAGGTTTAAAAAGTTTTTGACAAATTCCAGCCTGCAGTTCCGGTCATTATCTACGATATATCCGGTTATCCTTGTGATATTGTACCTGTCTATTGTTAGAGTTCTTTTGATCTCCAGTAACTCTTTCTTCATGTCGCTCCTTTCTGGCTGCCGCACCGGACAGCCATGCACTCTGCGAAATTGTGATATATTAACTTCCTTGTGGTGCCTATAAATAATTCTTTCCGGCGTTTTTCATCCATTCTTCCCTTGTATGGGTTCTTTCGTACACTTCCTGGGCTTTCGCCATCAGGATCCGCGCGTTCTTGGCATTGTTATGGACTGCTGCCGGTCCGTTTCGGTGATGTTCCAGGCAGAGATTGACTTTTAACCCTTCTGCCTCTGCAAATGCATGGGTATTACCAAACAAAACATGATGCTCTTCCAGATATGGCTTGTATGTAAAATCTCCATCCAGTAACATGCACAGGTAGCACCGGCGGTCGCCTTTTGGCTGCATAATGCTTTTTTTGTGCTTCTTACGTTTCTTTTTGATTGGTTTCGGAAACATCATATTCATCGATCAACACCTCCCCGTTTTGATCTACTTTTTCGTTTAAATACAGATACCATTCCTGTGAACTGTGTACTTTTTGGGTTGTCTCTGCAAGGTACAGAGCCGCATGATACAATGGAATTGTCTGGATATATTCCCGGCGGGTTAATTTGATTTTGGGAAATGTGGCCAGATATTCTTCTACGGTTACATTTTTCGGGCAGGCATCCGGTTTCCAGTCTTCTACACTTAACTGCTCCATCTTAGGACTCCTTTTTGTATAGCTCATGGTTGCCGTAAACCAGATCTGCCTCTTCTCTTTCGTAACTCCATCCGTAGCGCATCAGAATTTTGAAACATTTCTGACATTCACGCCCTCGTTTCGCATCAAATCCACCGTCATAGTTTACTAAACTTCCTGTGCTATCCATCGTACCGTTGAGTACAGTCAAAAGCAGTATCTGGACGTCTTCCTGCCATATTCTTTCTCTGATCTCGTTTCGTTCTTCTTGCGGCATACCGTACCACTCTTTCCCTGTGTAAACCTCACTAAATCTCCTTTCATTTATCCATCCTCCGACTTCTGTCAGAGTTCTGATCATCTTTTCAATCACTTTCTGACGTTCTTCGCCTTTCAGCAATTCAATTTTCCCGATTATGATCATCCTGATAAACGATTCTCTCCTGGCATCCATTTTTTCCTGCAGAGCTTCCAGTTCCTTATTCTTTTTCTGCTGTTTGTCCCATTCCGTTTCTTCTTTTGGTTTTCTTGGTAGTTTTTCTACTACGCAAATTCCATCCCAACTTTCCAGCCAAAAAAGATTTGTCCCATGGATATTAAGTTCTTCTGGTGGCTCTTCATCCAGTGGAATACTCTTTTTATCTTTCACCTCTTCGGTATAACGTTTTCTCTCTATCTCCTTTGTAGCTTTCTTGATTCCTGCTGCCTCCAAGAGCTCGACAATAATCTTTTTATTCTTCTCCCTCTCTTTGTTTTTAATCTCCTCTTCTACTTTCCACTTAATCTGTCTTGAGTCTGCAGCATCTTTCAATATTCTGTTCCTTGTTTCAACATCTTCGATTCTCGACAGTTCAGCAAGATCTTTTAGATTCAGCTGATATACCCCGTCTTCATCCGTCTTTTCCTTCACCAGATCCCGGTCAAGCTTTGCGATCTCTAACCTCCGGTGTACAGTCGTCCTGGAGAATCCGGTCTTTTCCGCAATCTGTTCTTCCGTATCTCCAAGATCTAACATCATCTGGAAGCCTTCTGCCTGTTCCAATGGTGTCAGGTCGATGCGCTGCATATTCTCTTCCAGCATGGTTCCGACCTGGTCTTTGTAGCTCATGTCCTGCACGATCCGGCACGGATACATAGTTACGCCTGCCATTTTTCCGGCAGCGAACCGGCGGTGCCCGATGATCAGCGTGTATCCTTCATCGTGGTGCACCCGGTTTTCATCCCAGTATCCCGGAATTACCGTAAGATTCTGCATAATTCCTTTCTTCTTGATCGACTCACTCAGCTCTGATAAATCGCCCAGGTCTTTTCGTGGGTTATCCGGATGCTGATGGATCAATTTCGCATTGATATTCGTGATTCCACTGGTTGTCATTTCAAATTCCTCTCTTTCTCGGTGTTTTCAAGGTTTTCTCCTGTTTTTATCTCATTTTGGACTGTAGTCTATCGGAATACCGTGTAGACTCGGAAAATTCAAGGGTTACACGGTGTTTTTCCATCTGCTCCGACAGCTCCTGCCAGAGCTCTTTGTTCTTGATCTCTTTTCCATGTGGTCTGCGCCACTCTTCCCGTTTCCATTTGTCCATGTTTCCTTCGTTTATGGTAGTGACCAGGAACTGATCCGGCGTGTAGACAGTCACTTCACACGGTCGGAGCATTCTCAGACCTACAAGGATAGCGATCATGCTCATTCTGTGGTAGGTCGTGTTCTGTTCGTTCTCGATCTGTGCTTTCACTGCCGGTCCTTTCTTAGTCTCGCACTCCACCAGAGCGATACACTTTCCGTTTTTTGCTGTTGGTCCCCGGAAGTTTACCTCTGTGTATAGTTCTATCTTCATCTTCTCTCCTTATCCGGATCATTTCGTAGTGTCTGTACGGGAATCCGGTTGCTTTGTTGATCCCTTCGTAAAAAGAATCCTTGACTATGTAATATCCCTTTGGTGGTTTCGGTTCTTTCGGCCACCGGTATAAAATCTTTGTTTTGGGTTCTGGAAGCGGCATGTTTCGAGACGTAGAAAAATTGGCTTCTGCAATCTCATGATCCAGCACGCCCTCATCCACATATTTTTTCTGAGTTTTCTCATTTTTGGTGACATACTGCGCCAGCTTCCGGAACTCGCCTTTTTCGTAGAGTAGCTGCTTATTACGAACCTTTCCGTGTTTCCAGGCTGCAGCTATGATCAGATCTGTATCCGGGATTCGATTCAGAACCACATGGATGTGCCAGTTACCGGACGGGGTACATTCAATATTGCGGATCCAACGGAGCTCCTGTCCTCTTTTCTTGTATTCCTTCTTGCAGAACAGGTAAAACTCTTTGAAATCTTGCTTTGCCTGCTTCATGTCCGGCGGACGTTCTTCTTTCGGATATGTCAAGGTGAAAAAGTAGTCATTGACCTTAAAATACATCCGGAGTCTGTGTCTGGCTTTCCTCTCCCTGGTCCACTGGTTGACCTGCTCCACTTCCTCCGGTGTGGCTTTCTTCTTTTTGGCTCTCTTCTCTCCCGGTGCTCCATATCTTCCATCCAGATATTCCTGTCTCTCTATTACGTTTCCCAAATCGTATGTCACTCGTCTGATTCTCATAGCGTGTCCTCATAACTTTAATAGTCTTATCAAGTTATTAAAAAGGGCAGTCGCCCTGTAAATACTTGACTTTCCAGCCGCTAAAAGGTACACTATAAGTGCTTAGGTTATTCGTGTACCTTTTAGGTTGCGGCGCTTGCGATATTTCTTTTCGCAAGCGTTTTTTATTCTTCTTTCAAATACGAAAAATTCATTTTCAAAAATACCATCAGTGCTTCTGCATCATCTGGTGCTTCAATGTCTTCCCCGGCCACTATTGCAAATACGACATCTCCCAGGATCGGCCATCCGTGTTTGTCTGCATCATAGAAATAGCATCCCAGACGATTGACTTCTTTCTGTTTGCTCCGTCCATCTTCATCTACCAGCATGATCATAGGCATCTTGAATGTTTCGTATAAGGTTTTCGTGCTTACGATTTCAAAATGCCCGCCTACTGCTTTCTGCAGACCACGGAAATCATCAAAATCCACATCGATTACCGAAATGATGTTATCCGGTGTTACTTTTACTGTTTTCACTGCTTGTCCTCCAATACTACTGTTTTTCTACCCGCTTCTTTCAGGCTGTCTACATATTGTTCCAAATATGGGATTGCATTTTGTTTGAAATACTCGGAATCACGGTTGACTCTTTCTATTGATTTCAGAGTCTCAATCCACTCATTCAGCTTCTCCACCCGAATCCGCTTCTTACGCTGCTTCTCTTCTGGCATGCTCCCTCGCCTCCCTTATTTTCCTTTTCCGGTACTGCCATTCCCGTATCCGGAAATATTCCAGTGCAAATGCTCCGGTAGTAAGTGTTGTGATTCCAAGTGCTGCATATAAATAAAACAGCTCCTGGCTTTTCACCGAACACGCACCAGCCATCATCAAGATTCCGATAATACTCGCCGTTACACTGAGTGTCTTTGCAATCTTATAAAGCATCTTTCTTCCCTCCTTTGCTTGTCCAACTGGTACCGCTTACGCGGTTTTCTCCTTTTTTCTCTCTGCAGCTTCGATCAGAACTCTGAAAAATCCATCTGCGCATTGCTGCATTTCCTCTTTCGTCTTTTTAAAGCAATCATCATGCACACGTATGGTTGCATTTCCGATCTGCATGGTTTCAACAATCATCTATCATCACCTCTTTTTTATGTTATGCAATCCTGATTGTACTTGTTGATTTGTCCTACCATTTTCTTTTAAACAGAAGAGATAATCGCAATGGCCACTGCAACAAAAAGGCTGGCGACTCCTTCAATAAAAATCAAAAGAGATAATTCTTCTGCTGTATCATCCCAATTTTTATCAGGTTTTTTCTTTATCGCATATACCCAGAATCCCAGAACCCACGGGATTAAAATATAAATACATTTCCCCACGCTTCTTTTCTCACCTCACTTTTCTACTCACCGTTTTCATCTGTTGCAAATAATTGAGGATTCTCCTATACTTTAACTACCGGCAACTGCCATGCTGAGTATCAAAGAAAGGAGCTACGTTATGCTTACAAAAGATTCAAAAACCGTTCTTTATCATCTATACAAAGAATATTGTCTGCGCCGTTCTAACGGTCTTTCCCGCAGCGCTTCGAAAGAATTTGATTCATCCGAATCTGTTCAGAAATTGCTTTTCCCTGATTGGTCTGTTTCCGATGTTGACGATTGTATGTGCGAATTAGGTCGTAATGGATATCTTGACAATCATCATGCCAGTGATTTTATTTACGATTCTTCCCTTACCGATAAAGCCATTGTCACCATGGAAAACCAGAAAAAGGAAACTCTTCTTAATGTCGTAAATTTTCTGGCTCAATTTATTCCATAACTTCCCACGACTCAGAAATCAACTCTCTGGCTGTTGGCTGCCATCCTTTAACAGGATGGCTCCCATCCAGTCCCATTATCGTCCCGACATCTCCCTTTATAGGTTTTACTTTTACCTTATAAGGTTTCTCTCTTATACACTTGTTTTCTTCCAGTGCTTTCTTTGTTGCTTCGCAAATGTTCATTTTCTTCCATCACCTCCTCTGATTTTCTGCACAAAGCGCATATCCTTTTACAATTCCAATAACTTCACCTTACAATTTCCGCTCCCTGCTTCTCCAGATCCGCTCTGGCTTTTAAGATATCCATATTACTTTTGGCAATCACAAATCCCTGCGGATCATGCAATACAAGATATTTTGCTGCTTCTGTCATTTCAGTTATTTCTTTTTTCTCCTGTTCATTCATTCTTCTCATCACCTCTTTCTTTCCATCAGATTTTTCTACGTTTCCAGTTTCTCCCCCTATTGACTTTTATTTTTCCGTCTATTACTCTTTATGTGAGATATTTTTGTTTACGAAAGGAGACCATGCTATGAAACGTAACTATTCAGTCCATCATTTAAAAGATAATCAAATTTCAGAGGAAGAAATAGAATTTGCCAGCTCTTGCCCTTGTTGTGGTATTGCTTTGCGACCTACACCTCTTTACGCTGTCTGCATTGATCATGATGACGAAGAAGAAAATCTCATTTATCTTCTCAACCATTGCGAAAACTGTAATGAATGTTTCATTTCCGTCCATCCATACGATCATGACAATGATTACAGCTATTCTTTTCAAAGCAGCGCCCCTGTAAAATCTACTGACTGTTCCTTTTCTCCTGCCATTACCAAACTTTCAAGTAATTTTGTAGAAATTTATAAGCAATCTTACAGAGCCGAAATGCTTGGATTAGACAAAATATGTGGAATGGGTTACCGTAAAGCTATTGAATTTTTAATTAAGGACTATATCATTTACAAAGATCCTTTAGCAAAAGATTCTGTTGTAAAACTCCAGCTTATGCCTTGCATTAACAACCACATCAAAGATAAACGTCTTATTGCTCTCGCTTCTGCATCCGCTTGGCTTGGTAACGATGAAACACATTACCAAAAAAGACATCCAGAATATAATCTTGATAATTTAAGAACCTTTATCAATGCTTTTGTTACATTTGTTGACGCCGATCTCGCCTACGAAGCTGCTCAACAGCTTACTTCTAAATAGTTTTCTTCACACTCTCTCCTGTATAAAGTTCTTCCGACAGAAGTTCTCCATCTAAAGTCCAATATCTTCGCATCTTGCATATTGGACTTTCTTCTGTCCCCTTCCCCTCTACAGTGTCTGTTCTGATTACTTTTACAATTTCTGCCTTCATATTTTTTGCTTTCATCTTTCCTCACCTCACTTCTATTTTGTTGGTATGCCTCAATTATATGTTGGTTAATATTATTTGTCAACATATTTTTTGTTGTTTACCAACATTTTTCTATTGTAAATATATTTTCATTGTGATATGATGTATCCAAAAGGAAGGGAGGTGCAGCAATGAACGAGCGTATCAAGTCTCTTCGCAAAGCACTCGGACTCACTCAGCAAGAATTTGCTGATAAGTTAGGAATATCAAGAGGTAATATTGGAGCATATGAAGTTGGAAAAAATGCACCAAGTGATGCCGTTATTTCTTTAATAGTTAGGATTTTTAATACAAACGAAAATTGGCTTCGCACTGGTGAAGGTGAAATGTTCACTCCAATTCCGGTTAAAGACGAAATCGGTTATTTCGTGGAAGATCTTCTCGACTACGATGGAGAAGGGAATCCATTTTACGATATGATTATAGAAATGATGAAAGATTATCACGATCTGGATGAGAAATCAAAGAAAGTGATTCGTGATTATTTCAAAAGGGTTTCTGATGGAATAAAAAAAGAGAAGGACTAAAGCCTTCCCCGTTTTTCCAGATATCTGTATAAGATGGCATAGAGCTGCCGGATGATCTTATAATCAGATTCATTTAATTTTGATAATAGAATTTTGAGATCTTTCATATGTAACTCCTCCAGAATTTCCGAACGTATGTTTGTAATTATATTACATCTTGAATTAAATATTTTCAAGAGTTTTACGAACATTTGTTCTTGTTTATATTGTTTCTTACTATATTAACAATCCGATTCTGGAAAAGTTATGCGATTTTTGAATTTGTCCGAGATCTCGGACACTTATTTGTACGGAGAGTCATATAGATCAGCTATTCTGACTTTCAGCCCTTTCGCCAGCTGCTCCAATGTATCCAGCCGTGGTGATTTTCCATTCATAATATCATTTATGGTGGATTTTGGGACTTTGGTCATTTGTTCTACCTGACGTACCGTTAGATTTCTTTCGTGCATGATTTTAGATAATAGGATTTCCATGCAGTTATTATCTGCTGAATTTTAAAAATCTATGTATGATTGGTATAACCGCATATGCGATTATAATGACTTTTATACAAGAAAGATGTTGTTAAATCAGAAATTTTTTAGTGATTTTTTTCATATTTTCTTATGACAGTTTGCCTATTTTATCACTTGTTCATGTACTTGTCAAATGTTTTTTCAAAAAAATGTTGACACACGGATTTTATCGTGCTATGATTTAATCACTTCAAAAAAAGGAATATTTTCTTCTATGAAGTGTATATTATTATGGAACGTACTCCGGTGTCCTTCGGGCCCGGGGTCTTTTTATTTTACGGAGGTAATTATGGAGGAAAAAGTTTTTAAAACACTAGATGAACTTGTTAATCTCCTTATTAAACGGGGAATTAAAATAGATAATCCTTCCGACTATGATTATGCCAAAAGGGTTTTAGAAAAAAATGGATATTACAATCTGATAAACGGGTATAATAAGCTCTTTTTACTAGATGCCCCCGATGTGAATAATCCAGATATTACTTATCGCGCTAATACTACTTTGCACGAAATACATGCGCTATATCAATTTGATCGTGTTCTTAGAAATATATTTTTTAGGTATATACTCGAAGTAGAAGTAAATGTGAAAAGTTTAATCTCTTACTATTTTTCTGAAGCACACGGGCATAAAAATTACTTAATATACACCAACTTCAATACAGCCCTTCGAAACTCTGAGTCAAAGATAACTGAGTTAATTGCTGAGATTCAAAGACAAGTAGCTGGTAGAAGTTCTGATCCGAGTATATCTCATTACCTTAATGCGCATGGTTATATTCCTTTATGGGTGTTAAATAATATCTTAACACTCGGTACAATAAGTAAATTTTACAGCCTTATGCTTCCGCAAGAACGTCAAAGTGTATCCCGTAACTTTGGCATGATGGATAATGAATTAGAAAATGCATTACAATATATTTCTACCATCAGAAATTTCTGCGCTCACGGCAATCGTTTGTATTGTTTTAGAACCAAAAAACCTCTTTCGTCTACTACTTACCATTCATCTTTAAATATCAGGCAAAACAGTAATGGTGAATACGTACAAGGAAAACGGGACTTGTTTGCCGGCATGATTGCCTTGAAACGTTTGTTGTCTCATAACGATTACAAACGAATGAGCAAGGAAATATATAGAGCAATCGGTACTTTAGAAAAGAAATTGAATGTATTAACAATAGATGAAATACTTAATGAAATGGGATTTCCGGCAAATTGGCGCGAATTAAACAGCTTATAATATAATAT